>PVBE012125226.1_pt1 | contig 20793 bp, 12 predicted proteins | sample 1631181 | NCBI WGS metagenome assembly PVBE01 (sample SAMN08397723, study PRJNA350692) | Marine metagenome, whole genome shotgun sequencing project. | isolation source: water | place: Pacific Ocean | collected 2012-04 | reverse complement strand
CGGATCCGGCCGGGGTCCGCCATTCCCATATACCCTACTGGCGAAGGTGTTCTCACTACCTGATTGACCTCAGTGCTCCTCTTTATCGCGACTGCATGGTAACAGGCCCAGCAGGATCAACAAACAGACGGCCGCTGAACAGGCAAATCGCATTCAGATACAATGAATCGCTGAAGCGACGATCCGTGCAGGGGGGCTCGCGGTATGAGTGATGAAAGGGGACCTGGTCCACTTCGGTGCCAAGATCGACGATAACACGCTGAAGCATACCATCCCTGAGCAGATGAAACGCATTCTATCTAAATCCATCGCGTCTGTGGACGATTGCATGTTTGCCTGTTGCACCGGCGATGAGATACATGTTGTGACTAAGACTCCCATTTCGATCTGTGGCATTGGGACAGCTATCTTGGATCATCTGAAGGGTGTGAAAGGAGCCCCGATGATTAGACTGGCTGTTGACTCTGGCCCCGAGAGTTTTGATACAGATAACGCGCCAACGACCGGTCTACCACTCCGAACGGTGGCCCGAATCGAGCCTAAGATCAGGCCGGGAGAAAGATGGTGTACGGATTCCTTTCGGAGCGCCTTGGAAAGGGCCTCAGCCTGTCAGCCCTCAGGAAGTGTCTACGGATTCCGTGGTTTGGTTCCGCGAAGACGACGGGCTTTTCGTCATTGGGAAAAGCGGTGAAACACGGTTTTTTACCGGCCTCTACAGGATAACACCCGAGGACTTCGCGTCTCGCCAAGGAAAGTATCGGGCGCGGCAACGACAGAATGACCGCGACGCCAATTCGAAGCAGCGATGGTTCAGGTGCGTACCAACCCTCGTCTCGGCGGGCCCGCTTCGCGCCGATGGTCGCAAGCCGCGGTTGGATGCCTGCTTCGGCGCTACCTAACAGTTGTTGGCGGACGAGCACTTTTGCTAGCGATCGACGCCGCCCAGCTTAAAGGACAATCGGTGCAGTTCCGTCAACTTGGCCTGGCCTTCGGTGATCCGCAGGAACCGGTTCACCCCAACGTCGCGAAAGGTCTGGGTGGTTTTGGTCGCGGGCCAGTAGACCTCGAGCCGGTCAATACGATCCGCCGTTCCCAGTCCGATCTCGGCGCGCAGGGGATTGGCGCCAAAGCTGCTGCCACTTCCGATCACCCGATAGATCGAGCGTGCCTTGCTCCCTTCGCGGATATCGATGCGAATCCGGGCGCCGATGGCTACGCGGTTCGAGACGGTTCCCTGCAGCTTGAGCGTGATCCAGTGGTTCCCAAAGCCCGGGTTCTCGAGCAGCGTGTCGTAACTGCCATCCAGCACGTACGAACCTCCCAGGCGCGAAAAAACGTCCTGATCGCCGTCGTTGTCCATATCCGCGAAAGCGATACCATGCCCCTTTGCCAGGTGTCCGAATCCGCCCGCGTAGGTGATATCCGTGAACCGTTCGCCGGCATCATTGCGATACATGACGTTGGGTATCACCGCATGGTAATTCATGTAGCCGGTGCCCAGGTAGAAATCCAGATAGCCGTCGTTGTCGAGGTCGCCGAAATTCGAACCCATCGGGAACTTCGCCTGGGCAATCCCGTAAGCTGCCGCCACGTCGGTCAGCCGGCCGTGGCCGTCGTTGCTGTAGAGCTTCGATGTCTCCAAGTGATCCGGTTGCCCCATCCAGCCTCTGACGAGGGAAGACAGGGTCACCTCGGTGTCTTTCAGCGGGTAACTGTGGACCAGCAGATCCAGAGCGCCGTTGTTGTCCACATCCCAAAACCAAGTCGAGAAGCTGCTCACCGGGCCGGTAGCACCGGCGACTTCCGCCACATCCGTAAACGTACCGTCTCGGTTGTTCCGGTATAGGCGATTGGCGCTGCCCAGATTCGAAACGTAAAGATCAGTAAAGGAGTCGCCGTCGAGATCCCCCGCTGCAACGCCCTTGGCAAAGCTGAGATTCTCCACCCCGGCCGCCGCAGCGATGTCAACAAATCGTCCGTTTCCTTCGTTGCGGAACAGCTGCGACGGGCTTTCCTGATCCGGCGTGGATTCGTTGCCGACAAACAGGTCGAGGTCGCCATCGTTGTCGAAGTCGGCCCAAGTTGCAGCCTGGGTCGGGTAGAACGGCTCGGCGAGTCCAGCGTCAAAGGTAACATCCGTGAATGTGAGATCTCCGTTGTTGCGCAACAGCGAATTGGGTATCCGGCCGCGGCTGCCCGACCATGCCCCGCGGAGCACCAAGATATCGAGGTCGCCATCGTTGTCGTAATCGGTCTGAACCGTGTGGAGACCGCCGAAGATTCCGGTCAGGCCGGAGCTTTCCGTTAGGTCGGCAAATCTGCCGTCACCTGTGTTCCTGAAGAACCGCATCTGGTATCCCGAATGCAGCGACGACACCACTACATCCAGATAACCATCGTTGTCGAAGTCGTCGACGATGGTGCCGCCGGCGTAGCCGACGTGCCCTCCGAGCCCAGCCTGGGTGGCGACGTTTTCGAAGTAGGGAAACGGCGACGCGGGCGTGAAGATATCGGGTGCCATCTGGTATCGAGCCGGCACGCCGTCGGGGTATTTGCCGATGGTCATGTAGGCGAGATTCAGCAACCACACCGTCGCCGCATACCGCGGTGCTCCCTCGGGGGTCCGGTCCAGAACGTAACGCAAGAACCTCATGGCCTCCCTTGATGATCTTTCGGATCTGTGGAGACCGTGTTCACGAATCGGTACCACACAACCATCGTCCCGGCGTAGCTCCAGGCAGTTTCGTTCTAATCCCTCATGGAGATGGGCCACGCCCAGCTGGTAGGCGGCGTCCAATATGTGGGATCGCCGCTCAGGGTCCGGCAGCCGCGTAGCCAGATCGAGGCTATGCTGAAGCCGCTCGATGCCGCTCCTCACCCCGCCCTGCAATTCTGCCTCACCGAGACCTTTGAGCAGTCTGACACGCATTGCCGGCGGTGAGTCATCGGGGAGTGAATCCAGAGCGTTGTGAAGGCGTCGTATCCTGCCTGCCAAGTCGAATCCATGGGGATCTCGACTACGGATTTCTGCGAGAAGGGCAACCATTTTGCTGTGCCCGGTTGGCTGCGCTTGTCCCGGTGATGCCGCCGCCATCGCTTGGTGACCGTGGAGAACGGCCAGCACCAATAGAATCGCAAGAAGCCGACTGTACATGCGAGAAGTATACCGTTTACCGGCTGCAGAGGACAGGAAATGCCCTGCCCCGTAAGGTCAGGGGCCACCAGGGGTCTCTGAAATGACATGGATCACGCCATTGAACCGATTGGTACTGGAATAGCAGCGAGGGCCACTTGCAAAGGCCGATGCGGTTCGATTAACCTTCTCCCCATGCAGGCGACGAGCGCTGCCCATTGGGCCTTTCACTCCTATACCGGGTATCATCGAGGGCGTACTGTCGACAATCACAGCCCTGCCGGCCCCGACCGGGCTCACGCCGGCAGCAGATCCGGAACAACCTGGCTGCCTAGTATGGGACGGCATACCACGCAGGCGTATGCGACCGTCTTGGCTGTTCTCACGCTGCTGCTATGGGTCCTGCTCCCCGGCTGCTCGCTCGAAGACCCCGGCAACGACGAAGTGGTCGAGCCGAGGCTTGGCGCCGAAGGGCCCGAGTTGGTGCAATTCATTCAGGGCCTGACCGAGTCCGCGCGTGCGAGACCCGAGTCGGCACAGATGCGCGGGCGGCTGGGCATGGGATACGACGCCAATGGCTTTAGTGAAGCCGCGCAGGTCACCTATGCCCAGGCAGAATCTCTCGACCCCACAGACTTCAGGTGGCCGTATTACCGCGCCCTGGCCCTGGCGCAGCTCAACAGATACGAAGAGGCCCTGGCTTCGCTGGACCGGGCAATCGCCATCGATTCGACGTACGCGTCCGCATGGTTGTGGCGTGGCGCCTGGTTGCTTGATCTCGATCGCCACGAGGAAGCCGCCGAGGCCTACGGCCGGGTGGGGGCAGCAGCGGATCCGCTCATCGCCGCAGTGGCCAAGGTGGGTATCGCAAGGGCGCTGATGCGGCAGGGCCGGCCCGCCGATGCCGTGCTGCGGTTGGAGTCGGCCGCCGCCGACTATCCGCGCCCCGCCATCATGCGCCTGTTAGCGAATGCCTACCGACGCGTCGGCCGGATCGAGGACATGCGTCGCCTCGAAGTGGGTGAAGCCGTTTCCCTGAGGTGGCCGGACAAGCACGCGACGGCGAAGCTGGACTACGTTAGAGGTTTTAACGGCAGGATGTTTATGGTGGAGGATCTCATCAAGCAGGAGAAAGCCGAGGAGGCATTGAAGATTCTCGAACCCCTCCGAGAGAAAGTGCCGAACGACAGCCGCCTGCTCAGCAACCTGAATATTGCCTACAGCATCGCCGGGCGTAAGGACGATAGCTTTGAGGCACTGTTGCACGGGCTCGAGGTCCACCCCGACTCCCACACGTTTCATTACAACATCGCCGTTCATTACGACGACATGGGCAAAGAGGAGCTTGCACTGCACCACCTGAACCGTGCTCTCGAGCTGCACCCGGCACTGAAGCAGGCACTCCAGCGCAAGATCAGTTTGCTGACTCGCAGTGGACGCTTCGAGGAGGCGTCGGCTACTGCCGATGCCGCCATCCGGTCCGTCAAAGCCGATCCCGGGGTGCTGTTCTACGCTGGCTTGGTGGCGGGTGCATTGGAGCGATGGCCACAGGCAATCGAACACTTCCAGCAGGCGATCAGTCTGGATCCGGGCGTGGCGCGCGTGCACCTGTTTCTGGGTCGCAGTCTTGCGGAAGCTGGTCGGTTCGGCGATGCCCAGAAATCCCTCGAGCAAGCACAGCAGCTGGGTGTCGAGACCGAGGATATAGTGGCTGCCCGGCGCAGGCTCCAATACCTTGAAGGACAGGCCAGGTGACCAGGGCGGACCACCGTGGCCAGGCGCCCTGGCGGATCTTGCCGGGGTTCTTGCTCGTCCTGACGGGGTGTGCCGAGCGATCTTCCCGCTCCGAGCCCAATGCCTGGTTCGTTGAGGAGGCGGTGCAACGCGGCATCGAATTCCGCTATGAGTCGGGATTCGACAAGCGTGCACTGATCCCCGAGATCATAGGCGGCGGGGCTGCATTGGCGGACCTGGATGGTGACGGCGACCTGGATGCCTATCTGGTACAGAGCGGCTGGAATCTGGCGGCAGGACCTCCTCCCAACGCTCCTGCAAATCGTCTTTTCATCAACCGCGGTGACGGCCATTTCGAGAGCGCCAAAGAGATGGGTCAGGCTGGTGACCGGGGCTATGGCATGGGTGTTGCCGCAGGAGATTACGACAATGACGGTGACATCGATCTGTACGTGACCAACCTCGGACCCAACGTGCTGCTGCGCAACGATGGCACGGGACGCTTCGAAGATCAGACAGCGGCGGCCGGTGTGGGGGACCCTGGGTGGGGTACGGCCGCGACGTTTGCCGACCTGGACCGGGACGGTGACCTGGACCTGTTCGTGGTCAACTACCTGAATTGGACCCTTGCGATCGAAAAGGACTGCTTCCACCGGGGCGCGCCGACCAACTGCTCGCCAACGGGCTACGAGACGCCGGCCATGGATCGCCTTTACCGAAACGACGGCGACGGCAGCTTCACCGATATCACTATCGAGGCCGGCATGAACCGGGGTTTCGGCAATGGTCTGGGTACGGTAGCCGAGGACTTCAACGACGATGGGCTGCTCGACCTGTTCGTGGCCAACGATGGACTTGTGGATCAGCTCTGGATCAACCAGGGCGGTCTGCGCTTCGAAGATGAGGCCGAGGCCTGGGGATGCGCGGTGGACGATCACGGCGTGGCCAAGGCGGGCATGGGAGTGGCCGCGGCAGACGTGGACAACGACGGCGATGCCGACCTGCTGGTGGTCAATCTGAATACCGAGACCGATTCCTTCTATCGGAACGAGGGAGGCTACTTCATCGATGTCACCGCCCGTGCCGGCATTGCCACACCGAGCCGACAACGCACGCGCTTCGGCGTGGCACTCGCAGACTTCGACAACGACGGTCTCCTCGATCTGTACGAGGCCAACGGCAAGATCGACGGGGATCCGGCAGCCGTGCCGGATACGTTCGCCGAGCCCAACACGCTGTACCGCGGCCGTAATGACGGTGCCGGCTGGGTCGAGTTTGAGACGCTCGAGCCGGAAGGGGGCGTTGCCGCGCCCCTGGTATACACCAGCCGGGCGCTGGCCGTCGGCGATGTGGACGACGATGGCGGTCTCGACCTGCTGGTGGTGAACCGCGAGGGTCCGGCCCATCTGCTGATGAACCAAGTGGCAGGGCGGGGAGGATGGGTTCGGTTCCGGGTGGTGACCGAAAGTGGCAGGGATGCACTGGGTGCACGACTCTCTGTCCGCATTGGTTCCGAGCAACGCCACTGGACCGTGCGCGCCGACGCTAGCTATCTAGCGGCCAATGACCCACGAGTACACTTCGGACTTGGATCGGAGTCGGGTGCCAGGGGCGTGACCGTTCGATGGGTGGACGGTGCCGTGGAGGCATTCGGTGACTTCGAGTCGGGTCGGGAAGCTGAACTGCGCAGGGGCAGAGGGCAGGTTGTCAGTCCCGTGGAAGGGTGATCCATCAGTAGTTTGTCCTGATGACGAGTTGCAGAATCATGAATTGTGAGTAAGATTTTCCCTGTGCGGCGCAGTGCGCACCCGGTCCGCGGGCAGGGGTTTCCTCATCTGTCGGAACATCTTTACGCAGCCTCCTTTCAGTCTAAGGGCGCGGACACTGGACGTGACGAAAGGAGGTCTAGCATGGAGCAATTTCCCCCTGGGACTCATCTTAGTGGTCTCAAAGATGCCGCCAAGTCGCTACTGAAATCTGCAAAGTCACGTGATCCTGATGCGCTGCAGAGATTTGCGCCGTTCTTCACCGACCTAACATCGTTAAAGCGATCTATCGACCAGGTCGCTGGAGCTAAACCAAGGAAGTGATCGAACTCGCCAAAGCGGCCGCACCATTCGATGCGCTCTATACGACTCATATGCGCAACGAAGGGGAGCGACTTCTGGAGGCGGTGGAGGAATCGCTGACCATCGGGCGTGAGAGTGGCGTGCATTTGCACATTTCCCATCACAAGTCAGCGGGCCCGGCCAATTGGGCAAGGTTGTGGATTCCCTGGTCAGGGTGGAGGACGCTTTGGCATCCGGTCAGCGCGTCACGCTGGATGTTTATCCCTATACGGCAGGTAGCGGCCGCATGGTCGAGTATTTCGACCTCAAAAATCCCAGCCGGGCGTTGGCCCAGGTCATCCGAATTGCCAGTTGTCCGGCGTTCCGGGACTATGAAGGACGGATGCTCACCGAGATTGCTGAAGAACAGGGTCTGGACCTCATCGAGGTCGTCAGGCAGATTCTGACCGCCCCGAAGGGTGACAGTCGACACCGTAATCGATACGGCAACCTACGACGATCCAAAACAGGAACCCGATGGAATTCATCTGGCGGTAGTCAACGGCCAGATCGCGTACCGGAACGGTTCCCACACCGGGATCGGTACCGGCAAAATGCTGCGATACCGACGACCGGCCTATGGTGATTCCTCCTGAAACAGCGGGCGCGAAGTGGCCAGCCATCGTGTCTATGAACAAATAGCTCCATACGTATTGTGACCACCACAGACTATATTTCTAAATGCAGACAGGTTGTGTCAAAATTCAGATAGGACCTGGCAGAAAAATCGGAAATGGAGCCAATCATGCGCAAGCTTATCCTAGTGCTTGTCAGTATGTATCTGGTCGGTTGCGAGCAACATCCCAAGGAACTGGATGTCCTGCCGCCTGAGAGCAGGTCCGGTATCGAACAGGATGAGTCGCGGTCCGGCAGGGGATTCGACCAAAGTGATCCAGGCGTCGCTGAGGACAAGAGCGCGTTAGCTCACAACGTGTCTGAAGATCTGTCAGATATGGAACAATACCTGGACGATCTCGATAATCCCTACAAGTGGCAGGATCAGCTGGATGGCATGCAGAGCGCCTACGAGGCAATAGCAGCGCGCAGTCTACTGCCCTCGCAGGAGGCCCTGGCCTGGGAGAAGTTCCTCGACATTTATGCGACTGACGTTCCCGATACGATGGACGATCAGCAAATGCGAAGTGACGCGAATGCAAACATGTTGTCAGCGAGACTTGACCATGCCGAGACGCTTTCCGCTGAATTCCAATTGGAAGCAATGCAGATTATCGATGGTGTCCTGAAGCATGACCCCCGCAACACGGATGCCTATGTACTGGCGTTCAGAATCTCTCATCAGGCCCATGACAGTCAGGCCGAGGAGAAGCTGATATCCCGGATCGAGTCCCGCAACGATGAACAACTGACATCTGATTTCTACCTTGAAGCCGCCAGACGATATCAGGTTGATGACGAGGAGATTTCGCTGGGCTTTTATGCCAAAGTCAAAGATACATCAAAACTGACGAGTATGGACGATCCCTATTACCAGGAGGCATCCTACCGGACGTTGCGCAAGCAGTTCGAAGAAGCTGTGAGGATTGCACGAACCCAGTACGTCAGGGGAAATACACAGACTGCATTGGGTCTGACCGACACGACCCCGAGCGACAGTGGGCAATGGGTCAATCGACTGCTGTCCCATGGCCAGTTTCCCACGGATGCATACCAGCCTTGTGTATCGGCTGACTTGTCTGACACCATCTACGTCGACGGTGATATTGAGTCCGTTACGCTGGTTCTCCCCTACCAGGCGGGCCATGATAGGTTGGAGGTTACAATCACGAGGGCCGTTAATAGGTGAATCTGGAATGCAGCCATAGCAGATAGCATTCTGGAATGTCTAGCCCGCCACCAACCAAGTACGAGATTCGCGAACAGCTCGACGCTGACGTAGCTGCCTTTCTTGGTAAGGGAGGAAAGATCACCGAGATCGATCAAGGCAAAACCAGACAGAAGGCGGGATTCGGTAACAAGTTTCTGACAAATACGGTGAAAGCGAAGGGCAAGTCCTAAGGCCCTGTGATCAGAATCACAGACAGTTTTGGCATAGGCGACTACACTTTAAATACTCAGGGATAGAGCGTGCATCATGGGTGCTTCCACAAGACCGGGGTGTTGACGGAACCAACGCTCCGGTCTTTTGGTGAGTGCCGGAGATGGGGTGGTATAAAGGATGATCAAAATACTTCTGCTGGGAGTGGTGTTTGTCGTAGGGCTTGCTGTAACTTCAACTTCGATGGGTGCCGGCGACCGTGACAAAGGAAAGGCACTGTTCCAGATCTGTGCGGACTGCCACGGCCAGAACGGTGAAGGTAATCCGAACATTAGCGCGCCGATCAATGCGGGGCAGGATGAGTGGTATATAGTTCGCCAACTCAAGAATTTCCGCGCAGGTATCCGGGGAGCTGATCCCAAGGACATCTTCGGGGCACAAATGCGCCCAGTGGCAATGAACCTGGTGAATGATATGGCTTTACAGGATGTGGCTGCCTATGTGACGTCCCTGTCTGTGCCCAAGCCGCCCATCACCATTGAAGGGGACATCGAAGCCGGTAGAAAAACCTATGTGCCTTGTGTCCCCTGCCACGGCGAAGAGGCACAGGGAAGTATGTCACTCGATGCGCCAAAGCTGGCCAATCAATATGATTGGTACATAGTGAGACAGCTGCAGAACTTCAAGGCAGGTATACGTGGATTACACATCAAGGATATCTACGGCAAACCCATGAAACCGATGTCCCAGATGCTGCCAACCGACGAACAGGTCAACGACGTCACTGCATATATTACTTCGCTGGAGTAGCTACCATCGATGAAACTGTGTAGCTGTCTTATTCGAAGGTAGAGATATACGCCGCAACATCATAGATCTGTTGGTCAGATGTAAGCAGCACGCGGCGATGGATTTCGTGGAATTCACCTGTCCTTTGGTACCGCGCGCCAGCGAATGGCGTCGGCAATCACCACGCGGCCAGCGGTTTTATCGGAGACCTCGAGGCGGACTTCGCCCTCTGACAGGTAGAATTCTCCCAGGCCATTCCAACCGGACTCGGCAGCCGCGCCGTCGAACTCGAGGGATCGCGACTCCCCATTGGCGATCAGGCTGAGGGTGTATTTTCCCTGTGAGCCTTTTCCGTAGATTTCTGTACGAGGTTGACCGACGACTTCCGGTACATGGTAAGCCAGCCGCCAGTTACCCGATGCGGGCAAAGAGGCGGCAAAGGTCACTCGCTGGCTGCCTTCGCCACTGGTTATCAGTGCAAAGGTTTGCCGGTATTTACCCCAGCTGGTTCTTTCCTCGGCACGACTCCATACCTGTGGTGGCCCAAACATCAGGTGAAATACCGGCATGCCCTGGTCCAGGTCGACCTGCAGGCCGTACAGTTCACCCACGGCCCCGCCAATTTTGCTGTCAATGATCCGATTGGTGTTGACCGAAAATCCGGGATCGAGATCGTCAACGACGATGTCCGCTGACTGAACGGGCCGCCAGGTACTGGGCTGGGAACCCAGGAACGGAGCTGCGATCACCTGCTTGAACCCAGCGCCCAGTGTCCCTTTTCCGATGATGGCTGTCTTGATTCCCTTCCAGTCTGGTCGCAACAGCTCAATGTCTCGACGGTTAAGCGACAGGTAAGGCTGCAGCCAGACCTCGTAGGGTTGCGTGCTGCTCAGCAGTCCGATTTCCACGGATTGGTTACCAGGGACTCGGTGGGGCTCGGTGTGATGGCTGATGATGTTTTCCAGATCACCGGTGGTATACCTCAGCCGAAACAGTCCGGGTACAGCTTCGTCGTTGCGAACATGCACACGGCTCTGATAGCGGGGATTGCCATACTCGTCGTCCATGAGCCGCACCACTTTCACTGATGAGGCCAGAAAGCCCGGCAGCGCCGAGTCGTGCAGCCAGTCACCCAGAATGGAGTCCAGCTCGATGTTCAGATCAGCGGCAACCTGCTGTAAATCGCTCCAGGTGAAATTCCTGCCCTGAAAACGGCGCAGTAATCCGGCCAACAACTGGCCGGTTCTTTCTGAGCCAAGATCATCCAGGATGGCGCGCGCGATCGCACTACCTTTGAGCGCCAGCACATTGAGAGACTGCTTGGGATCGTCATTGGGCTCGAGGTCTGCAAGCGATGCACCCAGCGCACGATCCCACACCGATGGTCTGTTGGTGGCGATTCGGGTAATCGCTTCAGCAATCGAATCGGTCTTTCCCGTTAGCATGTCGGTCACGGTCTGACCAACCAGGACGCTGGACTGACGGGTAAACTCATGGGCTGAAAAGTAGCCTCGCTTCTCCGTCAGCAACTGGCTGACCAACTCATCCAGAACGAAGTTCATCGCCAGTGACCCTTCTCCCGACGCACCGGTCTGAAATCGTAGGAAGTTCCGGGATACACCGGTGAACAGGTTGCCACCACTGAAGTCGTTCTCGAAAAATCGCTCGATGGCTTGTAGCTTGGCGGCGGCAACGCCACCGTCCTGATCTGCGAAGTCATCAGGATCTTGGAATCCGATTTCGAATCGTGACGTGGGAAAACTGCTCTCTCTTAGCAACAATACGCCCGGCAGTGTGTGGATGGTGTCCATTCGCCAGCCACCACCATAGCCACGCAACCTGTTGGGCGTCTCCACGAGGGTGAGACACCCATAGGGGTATGGCAGGCCGAGATTTGCCGCCCTGGTCAACAGTTCCTCGAGACGTTCATTGAGCACCTCTGTGGTATCGGCAAAGAAACTGAGGTTGCGGTCGTGGGCGGGATGCAGCAACAGCTCGAGTTCCACGCCGGCGACGTTCATCACGCGGCGCTCGAAACGTGACGCAAAGAGCCCTACCGCAGGTACTGGTGCAGACGGGTGAAACCGAAAACGGGCGTTTTCTGTGGCCGAATCAACTACCTGCCTGCGGCCCGGCCCCGCCACCAACCAATCGTTGGGTATTTCCACCTCAAGATCGATAGCATAGAAATCTTCCGGGCGAATCCTTGGATCGGACAGTGGCACATCACTGCCGGCGCTCGGCAACCAGCGGTTGCCCGGCATCAAGGTGACGTACTGAGGAGTAAAGAAGCTGATGTCGGATCCCAGCATGATTATCTGGGAATCCATGAGACTCCCGGCCTTCCAGTCAAAGGCGCTGTCGAGGTAACCGAATGCGGGATCAGGCAAACCGGAAGCCTGCATAGAGATCATCGACTCGGTACCGCCAGACAAAGGGGCTGTCGGGGTAATCACCAACAAACCCGAGTCATGAGTCCAGGACGCTTCGTTACCGTCTGTCGTGACGCGTTCTACTACCAGGCCAGGATTCAGAGTGAAGATCAAGTCTCGGGACTCTCGCTCCGCCGGCCCCCGGACTCGCATATCAAGATCCAGAGAGAGTTGCCGACCGGGATCGATGCGTACCAATCCGGCGATGGCGACGATGTCCACGCTTGGCGCGTCGCGGTACTGCTGATGCGCGGCCAGCCAGTCGCTTCGTTGTGCCAAAGCTGCTGTGGCCACTTGGAGCTCAAAGGCCAGCAGTGCGGCTGATATCACCAGCAATCCGCCACCGAGAGCTATTCTGTGTGATGTTGATCCCCCATCAGGTCGAGGATGGACGGCTATTGCCATGGTAAGTATTCCGGCTGCCAGCATCCAGAGGGCGACATAGTGGATGCCCCGGACATCGTCAATTACCTTGGGTATCAGGTCGGATGCAGCGTCAAAGGTCGGAAAAAGGCTGACTATTGGCTGCAGGTATACGGGTAGCTGGAACAAAATCCAAAACTGCAGCCCTAGAAGGGCCAAGGCCACAAGAGCGACCAACAGACGATTCCTCACAAGCATTGCGAGAAGAACCACGATGACACACCACAGGGTCAGCGATGTCAGTGTCTGCAGCAGGAATCCCATGAGTGAATAGGGCTCGATGAGGTCACCGATGGTCCAACCGTTCCACAATGACAGCAGGCCAAATAGCTGCAAGAAAATGGCAATCAAGAGAACGGGCAGCCAGGTCATCAAAACCAGTGCAAGACATCGACCAAGCAGGAATTCGGCATTGGTGATCGGGCGGGAGTCCAGCACCTCGATCATGCGTTCACGCTCATCCCGCGCCCTGACATCATAGGCGATGAAAACCAGCCCAATCAGGAAAAACAGCAGCAGGTACATACCCACCGCCGAGACCATATAGCGCGGCCCAACGTACCCGATCGTGGCCGAGATACGCGAAAACAGGGCGTGCACCACCGCCATTTCCAGGTAGACCAGGATGGCCATGAGTACAGCCAGGAAGGTAAACACCCAGTAGCGTGCCAGTCTGCGAACGGAGCGGATTTCTGCTCGGGCAATGGCCAGGGTCGTCGCTAGTCGCATCATTCACATCCAGTTGGAGTTGACGTCATTGTTGCATCTTGCCCGGTGAGGTCAAGCGTTCCTGGCCGGTTGCTCAATGGCCGCGCCAGCAGGCTGATCTTTCCGGGCGGACATAGGCCATCCTACTTGTCAGGGGGAAGCACCATCGGCGTTCGATCGACGCGTTGCGGTGTTGGATTCGGAACGATGTATTCGGCAGGTTAATTGTTCTCACTATTTGATTAGGCTTCCCGATACAGTGACAATAGCACCCCACTATTTCAGTTAGCCATCAGTGGAGCGTTCATGTACTGGCGAACCAAGGAACATCACAATCTTAAGCACAATCCCTTCAGCGCCTTGGTCGCACCGAGACCAATCGGCTGGATTTCCACCTATGACCCGGAAGGAAACCCCAACGTGGCTCCCTATTCGTTCTTCAATGCGGTCTCCCATACCCCGCCGCAAGTAATCTTTTCCGTCGGTGCCCGTTCGAAAGGTGAATTACCGACCATCAAGGATACGCTGGCAAATGTTGAATCCAGCGGCTGCTTTGTTGCTAATCTGGTGACCTGGGATCTGCGCCATGCCATGAATGCTACTTCTGCAGAGTGCCCGCCGGAAGTCAACGAGTTCGAACTGGCTGGTATCACCCCAGAACCTGCTGAACTTGTTAGGGCACCGCGGGTGAAAGAAAGTCCGGTGCATTTCGAGTGTGAACTCGCAGAGATCATCGCCACGAAATCAATGGATGGGCATACACCCAATAAACTGGTACTCGGTGTAGTGATCGGTATTCAGATTGATGAATCCGTTATTGAGGATGGACTGATTGATTATGCGAAAACGCAGCCGATTTCCCGCTTGGGATATCTGGCAGACTATGCTGCGACGACCGATATTTTCAGAATGAACCGACCGCGTTGGCCTTAGGCAAGAGTCGCTTTGCCTTCAATCCTTTCATCGGTCTCGAGCTTCATATCAATAAAGGGCGAACTGTTATCACGAAGGATGGTCAAGTTCGGCAGTGAGTACCTGGAGTGTTGCTTGGTACAATAATAGGCTTGCGACCTGGTACCAGGAGCACACCTGGCGATGCCCAGTCCCCGCTATAGCGAATGCTCGGTGCGGGCAATGATTGCGTTCTGCAGCCCCTCGGTGAGTTTCACGAAAAAGGCATTGTAGCCCGCGACCTTGACGACAATCCCCCGGTACTTATCAGGTTCTCTCTGAGCAGCGCGCAGCGTATCCGGCGAGACGACATTGATCTGCAATTCCTGGATCTTCTCATCCACCAGCGTGCGGATCATCGCGGCGAGTCGCCGGAGTCCGCTGTCATCCCTAAAGACTCCCGGATCGAGGGTCATGTTGAGGATGTCGGTCATGCTTTGCTCGAAGTTGTTGACCTTGGCGAGGGACTTCAGCACAGCGGTCGGTCCCTCGACGTCGTTGCCCGCACAGGGCGAGGCGCCGTCGGAGATCTGTTCGCCGGCCAGTCGACCCGAGGCGCGTGCACCGACCTCTCTACCGTAGAAGGCATGGACCACGAATGCCTGCATACCGGGCACACCTTGCCCGCCACGCGTATTCTTCAGCTTGCGGCATTCAGCCGCCCACTCGCGGGAAAGCCACACCATCTGCTCGTCCGCTTCATCGATGTCGTTGCCGTACTTTGGCGCATCGCGTAGCAGCTGCCGCACCTCGTCGTATCCTTCGAAATTGGCATCGAGGGCATCGCACAGCTGCGCCATCGTGATCTTACAATCTTCGAATACGACCTTCTTGATGGCGGCTAATGAATCGGCGTTATCGGGCAAACCGACGGCATACAGGCCGGGCCCGGCATTGTAACGGGCACCGCCTTCTTCCCGCGACACGCCGTTCTCGATGCAGTCGTCGACCAGCGCCGAACAGTATGCGGTTGGATGGTTCGCTGCGACGTGCAATTCGCGCTGGTTGCTGGCAAGTCCGGCGTTCTGTGTAAGGTGCGCCATCTGCTTCAAGTACCCTTCGCGCACCTCATCGAAGGTGGTGAACTTGCGTGGATCGCCCGTGATAACGCCCTGCTGTTCGCCCGACATGCGGCCCTTGCCATTGTTGAGCGCAAGATCAAACGCCAGCGCTGCATTCAGGATGCCACTCGGGTTGAGTCCCTCGTTGCCGACGGTCATGGGTTCCTGGCAGCCGACCGAGGCGAAACCCCGGGCATCTTCCGTACTCACTTTGTTCGTTGCCGTGTCCCGCATCATGATCCCGGGGACCAGTACGTCGGCGTTTTCGAATTGGGGGTGGCCGTAACCGAGGGCGCAGAGCTGGCAGGCTTTGATCAGAAGATCCTCTGGCGTGCGGCTATGCACCTGCAGGCTGACGTGCGGCCCCGGCAGTCCGACATGCATGGCGGACTCGAGCATCATGAAAGAGAGTTCGTTGGTGGCGTCACGGCCGTCGGCCTGGTAACCGCCAACGCTGAGGTGTGCGCCAGGCGAACTGCTTATGCCGGGCCGATCGCCGACGTCGGCGAGAGTCCAATCTGGGATATTGAGTCGCAACACCCAGCAATTGAGGAGTTCCTGAACTTCATCCCGGGTGATCGTCCCCGCCGCGATATCGCTCTCTAAATAGGGCTGAAGGTACTGGTCGGTTCTCGCATCGGCAAATCCCTCGGTCGCCATGGTCTCCCAGAACAGCAGGATGTAGGAGAACCAGAGCGACTGCAGAGCTTCACGGAAGTCTCTCGCCGGATGCGCCGGCACGTGCTCGCAGATTTCTGCAATCCTGACGAGTTCAGACTGCCGCGAAGCATCCTGCTCGATTGTGGCGAGACGGCGGGCTTCATCGGCAAATCGCACGCCGACTTCAGCAGCTGCCTCAAGAGCGATGATCACGGCCTCGAGGAAAGGCACCTTTCTCAGTTCGTTGGGATCGGCGCGATCGAGTCGTGACAGGCGCTCCTCCGCGTCGCGCTTGACGCCAAGAAGACCTTTTGCGAGCAGCTTCTCGCTGTTGATGCTGAGATGGCCGAAGTGCTGGCTCGGGTAGCGCTGCCAGAAAGGCATGATCTGCTCCCTGAGTTCCCGTTCGTCCGCTTCGCTGATCACGCTCCGCCGGCGCTTGGCGAATTCGAGCAACCGCGACATGTGCCCGGGGGCCTCGGCGGTGACGCGATGCCCCATCCAAGTCACGTTGACGTGACCCACGAGCAGTTCGTCAGCTGCGATGACTACCGGCATTTGCCGGACGACCGCGGCGAACGCCTTGGCCCGGCGCGTGACCATCGGTTCACCGTCAGTCTCCTTCATGACGCGCGTATATATACGATCGCGGTCAATCTCGATGGTCGGTTCGGCGTCGAGGAAGCACTGCTTCAGGCGCTGGAATCGCGGGGTCGGGGAAGTCGAAGTGAAGCGCTCGAGCAGGTCCTGCTCGCGGTCGATCGCCTGCTGCAACGGTGCGGGCGCCGTCATCGCGCTTCCGGCCCGGCCGATGGTCCCGATATCCTGTTGAACGTTCATACGATGCTCCACGATGCCTGCCGATTGGACGGAATATTGATCACATGAATGTTCAGGGTACCGGCCGTTTGCACCAAGTTCAAGCGGTTACTGATACCGGGCTGGATCAGCCCAGAACGGGTGAAGCCACTCCACGAGGATCCGTGAGGTGAATCCCATTCATGAACGCGTACGTTGGCGCAACCGTGGTAAATGCCTTACCTTAGGGATCAAGGTGACCGCTCACATGCTCGGTCGGAATCTGAGCAAAGAGGCCAGAGATGAAACATGCTGATTCAGCCACAGGACGCGAGACACCAAATATAGTGTTCATCACCTGGCATGACGCCGGCAGATGGTTTGGCTGTTACGGGAACGAGAGTGTCAGGACGCCTCATGTGGACCAGCTTGCCGCCGAAGGGGTCCGGTTTTCCAATATGTTCTCCGCCTGCGCCCTTTGTTCGCCATCCCGGGCGGCAATGATGACCGGCACCCACGGTCAGGAAAACGGGCTGATGTTCCTCACCTTCTCTCCCCAGGACAACCGGATTCACCCCCATATTTCTCATGTTACAAAACTGGTGCATGAGAAAGGCTACCACACCGCTCTCTTTGGGGTGCAGCACGAGGCGGCTCCACAGCATGTTCATGAAGTGATGACGTATGATGAGCTGTTTAATACTTGGCCGTGGCCTCAGGCTGATGTATCTGCCAGTGCATTTGATTCCTGGCTTGATACCCGCGACGAAAAGCCATTCTTTGCCCAGATCGGTTTCTTTGAATCTCACCTGGGCACGCAGTTTCATGAGAGGGAATCGAAATACTACCCGTATCCCGAACCGGAAACGGAACACCTGCATATCCCCCCGTATTTAGAGTCAAACGAAGTGGGGAAGAAAACCGTGGGCATCCTGCAGGGATACTTAAAGCGGGGGGATGAGGCGATAGGCAGAATACTTGAAAGTTTGAGAACCCGCGGGCTCGAGGAAAACACTCTCGTTGTGATGGGGGTCGATCACGGTGTCGGGCTGCCCCGGTCGAAGGCCAGTATGTATGACCCGGGTATTTCGGTGAGCTGGCTCATGCGGCTACCGGGAGCAATTCCTTCTTCTCTGGTTTTACCGGCCATGGCTACCCACGTAGATGTTCTTCCCACCATCTACGGACTGCTTGGATGGGACAAGCCGGACCAGTTTCTCGGACAGGATTTTTCCAGCCAGATCCGTAATCCGGAGAACCAGGAAGAACTGAACGAAATGATATTTGCTCAAGTTGAAGAGGGTCTGCGCTGCGTCCGAACAAACGACTACAAGTTCATCCGTAACTTCTATCCGAATCCTAAGGAATACCATCCTCCGGTGAAGGCTGAGCTCCATTATGCGTCCCATCAACATCGCACACCGGGCCGGCGCCTGGCGGAGATCAATGTTCACTCTGCCATGGTGGAACTCTATGACCTCAACAATGATCCCAATGAGTTTCAGAATCTCGCCGGGGATCCAGAATACAGAGCAATTCAAAAACAGCTGGATGATGCCCTGTGGCAGTTCCTCGTGGAGCACGATGACTTTATCATTCATGGTCCCCCACGGAGCGAACACGAGCGGAAAACTCACGGAGAGTTGGAGCAATACCTACATGAGCATGAGTCGTAATCGATTAGCGATCCTTCAAGGTTGGTGCAGCCCGAGATCCGTTACATGTTATTCAACCTTCCCCCCCAACTCTTGCCTAACGAGTTACGTAAGCCTGGATCACTGCGATTGATATCAGTTGGGCCAGTATATGTACTCGTCGCCCTCCTCATATTCCTTACCACCGTCCTTGTCGATCAACTGTGGCGAGTTTAGAACACTGGGCCACAAGGGGTCGGCCTGCTCGGTATTGTGTGCTGCCAACAAGCCTTCGAGTAGGGCAAGTTGCTCGGGATGCGAATCGGCAAGATTATGCTGTTCTGTCGGGTCTTCCTGCAAATTGAATAACCAGCGTCTGTCAGGTCTATCCGCCCGGATTAATTTCCAACCCTCATGCTGAACTGACTGGTGATGCCCTTCACGCCAGAACAACGTGCTGTGAGGCACTCCTTCGACCTCATCGCGGATGAATGGGAGCAGATTCACGCCGTCCATCTTGCGATCCGTAGGCACCTTCGCGCCTCCCGCGGCAGCAAATGTATGAAATAGATCGATGTGATGAATCGGATCGTCCATCGTGGTTCCCGCCTCAATCCGGGCCGGCCACTTAGCCATGAAGGGAACGTGTGTACCGCCTTCGAAGTGCGTCAGTTTCCAACCGCGATAGGGTCTATTGACGTCAGGTAATGCAATGTATCCGGCACCACCGTTATCGCTGGTGAAGACGATCATGGTGTTTTCCGTCAAGCCGTTCTCTTCCAATGCCTGCACGACTTTCCCGACGCCACGATCCAGCGCGCGAATCATGCCGGAATAGACTCGCAAGGTGTGATCGTCGATGTGAGAGAATTCATCATAGTCTTTTTTCGTTGCCTGTAGTGGATTGTGAATTCCCCAGTGAGCGAGATAGAGGAAGAACGGCTGATTGCGGTTGTTCTCTATCACCTTAACAGCGGCGTTAGTATAGTAATCGGTGAGATATCCATTCGGTTCAAATCCTTCGCTACCGTTGAACTGGGCCTGGTATTGGGCGGAGGCCCAGACCATCTTTTCAACACCGCTCTCTTCTCGTTTCGCGTTCACCACGTCACGATGATTCTCGGGCAGATATAGCATGCCGCTCATGTATAGACTGTCGTCGAATCCCTGATCCTCCGGTCGCATCCCATTGATACCGCCCAGATGCCACTTGCCGATGTGCGCGGTGTAGTACCCAGCGTCTTTAAGCGCCTCCGCGATGGTGACTTCCTCGGTTGGCATGCCCAGCGCGGACATATCCGGCAGTGCTGCGACAGCCTCGTGGTTTATTTCCGTCGCCAGGATGGGCTGTTGTACATCCTGCATCCATTGAAAAATGGTCGCGCCAATTTTGGGAAACGGCGTGAATTCAAATCCGAATCGGGTGGAGTAGCGGCCGGTCAAGATGGTGGCTCTGGAAGGCGCACACACGGCATTGGCCGCATAACCGTTCCTAAAGACCACACCTTGTCGCGCGATCGCATCAATATTCGGCGTCATGACCGAACCGTCGCCTGCGCCACCGTTGTACAGCGACACATCATTGAAACCCATATCGTCCGCCAGAATCAGGATGATGTTGGGTGGACGCTCAACCGGTGGTGCGCTCGCGGCATCCGGACCGTCTGTCCAGTCGACCGGTCTGTTGGGAGGGATGGGGTTCAACACTGCCCGCATCTTGGGTAGACCCCAGACGACCAGGTTGATCCTGTTCTGCCAGGCGACCCATGCGGCAATTGCCAGAACGACGACGGCGACGGCAAACTTCTTCATGACATGACCCCAAAGGATCCATTGCTGGGCTTCGGTGAATACTACGCCGGGCTATGGTAGGTGGCAAATTCCGTGAGGCAGTCTGTAAGCTCCCTGTACCGAGCACCTGACACCCAACGAATAGCGGACACACCATCCCTGTAGGATAATCGCTCAGGTGTGTCCTCCCCTGGCACTGTCTTCGTGTGCCTAAGACACGAAGATATGCGGCTCTGACCCTTTGTACACTGCAAAGGGTCGATCCATGACGCATCTACTCTTGCGTTATTCGGATCTGATCTGGGTACTGGGCGGACAACGGTTGCGGTTCACCACCCCGCTTATATCGAAAATCGCACTGCTTTGAGCCAACGGCTATGGCGCCTGTTCGGCGAAGACCTTGACCGTCGCGATCGCTGATGATGTCATCCGTTGCGCACATGTAGGGAACCAGTTCCGTTGTCAACGGCAGTTTAAAACTGACCCCCTTTGATTTGATTCCGGCAGTTTAAAATTGACCCCCCTGTGTCTAGTCAGTAGTGATCTCTTGTGGTGGTTTCTTAATAATTCCGGCT
>PVBE011689248.1_pt1 | contig 20793 bp, 15 predicted proteins | sample 1631181 | NCBI WGS metagenome assembly PVBE01 (sample SAMN08397723, study PRJNA350692) | Marine metagenome, whole genome shotgun sequencing project. | isolation source: water | place: Pacific Ocean | collected 2012-04 | reverse complement strand
CATGAAGCTCGAGAACGTGTCCGTCGACGAGCTCGGCACTGCCAAGAAGATCCGGATCACCAAGGACAACACGACCATCGTCGGCGGCGCCGGCGAGAAGGCTGGCATCGACGGCCGCGTCGGACAGATCCGGGCCCAGATCGAAGACACCAAGAGCGACTACGACCGCGAGAAGCTCCAGGAGCGGCTCGCCAAGCTCGTCGGCGGCGTCGCCGTCATCAAGGTCGGTGCCGCCACCGAGACCGAGATGAAGGAGAAGAAGGACCGCGTCGAGGACGCGCTTCACGCCACCCGCGCCGCCACCGAAGAAGGTGTCGTTGCGGGCGGTGGCGTCGCGCTCATCCGCGCCGCATCCGCACTCGACAGCCTCGAGTTCGGCGACGAGCGCGACTTCGGCCTTTCGATCCTGAAGAAGGCCGTCGAGGCTCCGCTCCGTCAGATCGCCGAGAACGCCGGCGTCGACGGCTCGATCGTCGTCGACAAGATCCGCAGCGGCTCCGGCAGCTTCGGCTACAACGCGTCGACCGAAGCGTTCGGTGACCTCGTCGAGATGGGGGTCATCGATCCCGCCAAGGTCGTGCGCACCGCGCTGCAGAACGCCGCATCGGTCGCCGGCCTCCTGATCACGACCGAGTGCGCGATCGTCGAGAAGCCGAAGGACGACGAGACCGCCGACCACGATCACGACGACATGTACTGATCGCGACGGCGTTACGCCCGTTCCTACCGACGACGAGTGGCCCCCTGCGGGCCGCTCGTCTTCGTTTTTGCACCGCTCGACCAACGCGAGCTGCCGGTCCGCCGCGGCCGCTCCCGGCCCCGCTCACCGACGGATCGGGCTCTCGGACGTCAGACGCTCCACGGCCTCGCCCACGTAGACGCTCTCGCGCTCGACGTGCCTTTCGATGAGCTCCGAAAACGACCGGTCGGCCAGCCAATGCGCGCTGTACATCGTCACCGGTTCGAACCCGCGCGCGTACTTGTGATCTCCCCCGGCTCCGGGCTCGAGCACTTCGATTCCCTCGGCGATCGCGTACTCGATCGCCCGGTAGTAGCAGGCCTCGAAGTGCAGGTGGGAGATGTCACGCGAGGCGCCCCAGTAGCGGCCGTAGAGCCTCGATCCCTTGCGGACCGCGAACGTGCCCGCGATCACCTCACCCGCCGCGTCCCTCGCGAGCATCAGCTGGATACGCTCGGGCATCGTCCGGTGAACCTCGTCGAAGAACTGCCGGTTCAGATAGCGCCGACCCCACACGTAACGAGCACACGTCGACGCGTAGAACCCGTACATCGCATCGAGGTCGGCGGTCGTCACGTCGGCGCCGCAAACCGGATCGACCCGAACCTCGGCTTGCGCCACCAGGCGTCGTTCCCGCCGGATCGCCCGCCGTCGTTTCGATCGAAAGCGTCCCAGAAAGTCGTCGAAGTCCCGATAGCCGGCATTCCGCCAATGATACTGGAACGCCGTTCGCACGAAGAAACCCGCACGTTTCAGCGACGCCGCCTCGTGGGACGTCACGAAGAGAAAGTGCAGGCCTCCGACGCCCGTCTCTTCGGCGAGCTCCCGTGCCCCCGCGATCAGCGACGCGATCACGGCGTCGCGACCCTCTGCTCCGAGATCCGGGTCGACGAGCAGACGTGGACCGGTCACCGGGGTGTAGGGAGAGGCGGCGATCAACTTCGGGTAATACGCGATGCCGAGCCGCTGGGCGGCGTCCGCCCACGTCCAGTCGTACACGTACTCCCCAAAGCTGTTCGTCTTCAGGTACAGCGGCACGGCTCCGACGACCCGACCGGCTCTCCTCGCCACGAGTATCTGCGGTGTCCAGCCCACCGCCGCCTGGACGCACCGGGAGCGCTCCATCGCGAGCAGCCAGGCGTGCTCGACGAAGGGGCTACCCTCCGAACCAACCATCCGATCCCAGGCGATCGCGTCGGCCGCTTCCACACTGCCGACGACTTCCGCGCTGATCTCGGACCCGGCAGTGTTCACCGCAGCTGCAACCCCTTGCCGCAGGTCGGACACTGCGAATTCGACACCGTGGCGCGCACCTTCCAGCCGCAGGAGCCGCACGACATCGCGACCTTCTTCCCCTTCTCCCGCTGCGACATCATCGTCACTCTGCGGAAGTAGTTGTAGGCGGACACGACGACGATGATCGCAACGAACCAGATCAACGCGTCCTGGATCGTCACGCCGGTGAGAATCTCACGAGACAGGATCTCGCTGCCGGGGATGTCCAGCTCAGCCATGAAACACCGTCACTCGGGGAGCATCGGATGGAAGACTCGATTGTCCGAGATCTTCAGACCTTCGGTCGACCACCGCAAGCCTCATGACGTCAGATCCCCTCCATGATCCCGTCGAGGGCTTCCACGTAGCCGAGAAATCCGCGGACGACACCGAACCCGACCGCGACGAAGACGAGGCCGAGCACGACACCGATCGCGACCTTCGTCACCCCGCCCAGCAAGCGCGCCGACGCCTCTGTTTCGTCTCTGGCCAGCACATCGCACGTCTTGTCGAGGTTCCCGGCCAGCTCTCCCTGCGCGATGGTCGCCAGAAAACGCTGGTCGAAGAAGCCGGCCACCCGGAGCGCATCGACCAGCGACGCTCCGGCCTCCAACCGTGAGACGATCGCGCCTGCTCTCAACTCGAGACGATCGCTGCCCGACGCCGATGCGGCGGCGCGAATCGAATCGCTCATCGGCACCCCGCTCTCCACACAGCGGCCCAGCACTCGCGCGAAGAAACCCTGGCCGCGGCGGCGTAGCGCACCGCGGACCACGGGCATTCGGAAACCGATCGACGTGGGCAGGCGCCGCAACATGGAGTCCGGACCCTGTCGGGGCACCACGACCCCGAAGAACACGACGGCGGCCGCCAGAAAGCACGGCATCCAGATCGCGACCGCCAGGTACGCGCCGAAACCAGCCGTGAAGATCAGCGGCAGTGGCAGCACGGTGCCCGCGATGAAGAGCAGGAGGATCGGGTAGGCGAACCCGGCCACCAGGCGCCGACGTGCCGCCCGTCGCTCCTCGAGGATCCCGACCACGGTCATCAGACTTCGATCGATGGCTCCTGCTTGTTCGCCCGCCTGAATCAGGGCCAATGCGAATTTGTCGAGCGATCCGAGCGATTGCAGCGCACTCGTCAGGGTGCCTCCCTGCTCGATTCGCGCTCGCAGCCTGTCTCTCGCCATCGGTTTCAGTGCGGCCGTCGCTGCGTCGTTCTGCAAGAAGGCGAGTATGCCGAGCCCCGACTCGACCGCACTGGCTAGACTTCGCAACAGCGCGATCGTGTCGCGGGTGGACAACGAGGGTGTGGACATCGTCTGTGGAGATCCTGTCGCTGTGGTTGTGGATTTCGCGTGGACTGGCGTGGAGCCTTCGACGCTGTCCACGGTCCTCCACAGGTTCGCCATCGAACCTCTCCACGGGGATCGGTTCGCGACAACTTACGCGATCTTCGAGACTTGAGACCAGATTGCACAGATTGCACAGGCCCTATTCTCGACTATGAGAGATCAGAACCTGTTTTTGCGAACCGCGAACAGGTCCGGACAACGCGGGTGGAAGGCGCGCGAGTTGGTCTCGGAAGGAGGCGTGGAAATTGCTGCGTAAGTGGCCATTATCATTTGGCTAACCACCTGCTTCGACGGACACGGTACACCCCTCGACAGCGCAGGTGTCATGCGGTAGGAGAGAGAGTCTCAATTTCGACGTGATGCGCTGATGAAGATCACCCTCGATACCGCAACGCTGACCAGTGAGCTGTTCAAGCTCCAGGGCATCGTGAGCTCCAAGAGCACGCTCCCGATTCTGCACAATGCACTTCTCGAGGCTGACGCCGACGGAAACCTGGGACTGTACGCGACCGATCTGGACATCAGCGTATCGACCAGGGTCGTCTGCGACGTGGAGACTCCGGGTCGCGTGTCGGTTCGAGCCCGGGACCTCTACGACGCGGTGAAGAACCTCCGTTCGGAGACCGTGACGTTGGAGCGAGAGGACAACCTCTGGGTCAACCTCTCGGCCGGGACGGTTCGAGCACGGCTCGTCGGCATGGATCCAGCGGAGTTCCCTCAGCTCCAGAAGGCGGACGACGTCCCCTTCCTCGAGCTCGAGACCACCCGCTTCATGCGGATGATCGACCGAACCCTGTTCTCGATCTCGGCGGACGAGGGGCGTCCGAACCTCACCGGTGCGCTCGTCAGGACCGGTGATGACGGCGGCCTGATGATGGTGTCCACCGACGGCCACCGTCTGAGCATGGCGTGGATGAACAGCGCCCAGGACGGCATCCCGCACGAGCTCGGAGACGGCATCATCATTCCCCGCAAGGGGCTGTCGGAGCTTCGCCGAACGGTCGATCTCACCGAAGCCGAGCTGCGCTTCGGGCTCGTCGGATCCAATGCGGTCTTCCAGTACGGCACGACCACGCTCTTCGTGCGCTTGATCGACGGCACGTTCCCGAACTTCCGCCAGGTCGTGCCCGAGGAACGAGATGACCGCAAAGCGATCGTTGACCGCGGTGAGATGACCGGACGCCTCAAGTTCGTGTCCCTCTTCTCGAACAACAAGACGCACAACATCTGTCTGCAGCTCGAAGACGGCAGCTGCACGATCTCAGCGCAGGATCCGGACAAGGGTGAGTGCGAGGAGCGCATCCCGGTCGGGTACGACGGCGCCAGCGTCAAGGCGGGCTACAACTTCAAGTACCTGCTCGACGTGATGGGTGTCATCGAATCCGACCAGGTCAGCATCGAGATCATCGACACCCTGTCCCCGACCATTCTGCACGAGGTCGGAGGCGAAGAGGGCGACGGTTCGCTCTTCATCGTGATGCCGATGCGGCTCTGAGGTGATCTTCGAGTCGTTGGGCCTGAGAAACTTCAGGAACCTCGAGGCAGTCGACATCACACCGGACCGACGATTCAACGTCGTGACGGGTGCCAACGGCCAGGGCAAGACGAATCTGCTCGAGGCGATTCATCTCGTCGCCACGCTCAAGTCCTTTCGTACGTTCAGGAATCAGGACCTGATTCGAGAGGGCGAAGAGGGCGCGCGGTGCGAAGGGGCGATAGACCGCGGTGGCAGTCGACGGGAGATCGCGGTCAGAATCGGACCCCGGGGTCGGCGCGTCGCCGTCAACGGCGTCTCGCTACGGCGCCTGAGCGAGTTCTTCGGCTCCGTGAACACCGTCGCATTCTGTCCCGAGGACATCTTCGTATTCCGCGGTTCGAAGTCCGATAGGCGCCTGATCCTCGACCGGATGATCTTCAACGCCCAGCCCGTCTACGCGGCAGAGGCTTCGGATTACGAAGACGCCCTCCGGCACCGCAACGCCCTGATTCGCGAAGGCCGCGTCGACGACCCGGGTTTGCTCGCGGTCTACGACCAACAGTTGGTCGAGCTCGGCACCCGGGTGATCGAGCGACGCGGCACCTACGTGGATCGATTGCGGGAACCCCTGACCGAGGCGTTCGGCGAGATATTCGGTGCCGGATACGCGACCGGCCTCGAGTATCTGCCGAGTATCGCCATCCCGGATACCGACGACAGCTCCGCCCGCCAGGAGGCGTACGAGGAAGCACTGCGCCGCAGTCGATCTGCAGACCTGGCTCGGGGTTTCACCACGGTCGGTCCTCATCGAGACGACCTGCGGGCGACCATAAACGACCGACCGCTCAAGGAGTTCGCCTCGCAGGGGCAACAGCGGTCGTACGTGCTCGCCATGAAGATCAGCGAGATCCGGTTGCTTCGGGAGCAGCTCGGGTACTATCCAGTCTTGCTGTTGGACGACGTATCCAGCGAGCTCGACCCCGAACGGAACAAGATGCTCTTCGACTTCCTGTCCGCGATCGACGGGCAGGTGTTCATCACTACGACGGACGTGAGCTTCATTCAGCTCTCCCACCCATTCACGCGTTGGGACGTCCACGACGGGCAGGTGACACGAGGAGAAGCCCGCACATGACCGACACCCACGTTCGCTTCATCCAGAAAGAGGAGATCCTCGCGTGGATCCGGCGGCCGAATGTCCGCGGATACAAGTACAAGCCCAAGGTGCCCGGCTCCTGGTTCCTCATCGTGGTGGGGTGCCTGTCTCTCGGTCTGGCCGCGTTTCTCGCCCACCAGAGCCACCTGGTGCTGCCGATCCACAAGGCCGGCTTCGCCGTGCTCGCCAGCTTCACCCTCTGGGGCTTCTGGATCGTCTTCCACTGGTCGCTCTTCGCCGCTCGGAACTACCTCGCCCTCGATGACGACTACCTGTTGATCGGGCGCGGCTCACGGGCTTACGTGATCCCCCGTTCTCGACTGAATGCGGAGACGATCGGGATCGACCGGATTCGCACCGGGAAATACACCAGCGCCCTCCCGATCAAAGTCGATCACTACGAGACGACCATCCACCTGATCGGTCCGTTCGCCAACCTGGACAACCTCCAGCTCTTCATCGCCGAGATCCTCACCGGTCTCATGACCGAGGAAGAGGAGACGGAAGAGTCCGCCACGTGACGCTCCGCCTGACCCTCGTGGTGGCGAGTCTGCTCGTCTTGTCGTGCAATCGAGGGGACCGGGCGGCGGACGGCTCGGACCGGCCCGTGGAAGCGCCGAGCAGCCTGTCGAACGACCAGCGTGCAACCGACCCGGCAGCCGAGGCTGCGGATCGGGCCGAGGGAGTGGCAGCGACAGCGAACGAAGAAGGGATCACGCCGACGCCACGGCTTCGGGCGATCGGCACGATCGAGACAGGGTCGCCGGTCCGGTCGATCAGCGTCGATGCCTCTGGGCGGATCGCCGTCTTCGAAACCGACGGCACCGTCCAGGTGCATGTCGTGACCGACGAGGAGAGCCTCGTGGCCGGGCCTGCCGGAATCGTCACCGGTGGACCCGTCGTCGGTGCATGGTACGGCGACGATCTGGTGGCCGCTGGACCGAGCGGCTCCCTGTGGCGCTGGGAGGTCGGCGAGGTCGCGCTCCGAGAGGTCGACAGGATTCGCCTGCCGGGCTCGCCCGTCGACGCACGCGTCGTCGGTTCGGAGATCTGGGTTCTGTCGCGCGACGACGATGGATCCGAAGTGTTGGTCTTTGCGCAGACCGAAGGGGGGCAGCTGTCGCTCGTCGAAGGACACCGGATCGACCACGGTGCGGTGGGTCTCTTCGACATCGGTGCATCGATCGTCGTCCCCTGCTTCGGTGCGCGATCGTTCTTCGTCTTCGATGCCGGAACACGGACGGTCGCCGGAAACCACGCGACGTCGTTCCGGCCCGTCGGGGCCGCCCGGGCAGGCGCGTCGATCGCCGTGATCTCGTCGAACAGCAATGAGGTGACGTTGCTCGACGGCGCGCTGACCTCGACCGCAGAGCTCCCAGAGCCGGTGACCCTGATCAAGTCGTTCGGCGACCCCACACGTACGTATGTACATTCGGGTGCCACGGGCCGGCTGCAGCGGCTCGCCGAGGACCTGAGCTCGACAGCGACGAGTGAGCGATACAGGCTGGTCACCGATATGGCCTGGTCTGAGTTCGGCCTGCTCGTGAGCAACGCCGACGGACCGGACGGTGTGGCCCTGCTCGATCCGGACACGCTGATGCTGCGGGACTCCCGACGGATCGACGGACGGCCCGCGTGGATACGCGTCGGAGGCGCAATCGTCGCCGTGGGGAGCCCTCAAGAAGCGCGGGTCGACGTCTTCGTGCTCGTCTCGGTCGGTCGGCCCTGAGCAGCGGTCTGACGATCGGGCCAGCGCAGCGGGTCGGGGGCGGAGCTGGTCGGGTCCGAAACGTCGACCCGAGGCTCAGCGCGCGTTGGTCGACCAGTCGTACTCGAAATGCGTGATGGACACCGACCCGTCGAGGACGAGCGCGGCGTCGCGAGCATCGAGATACGAAGCTACGAAGGCACGCACGCCACCGCTGGATTCGAAGTCGCCGGCGAACCACTCGAATATCTGGCTCACGCTCACGCTGCGGGATTCGTGGTCGACGACCGTGGTCCGGCGTACGAACTCCCGACTGCCCTCGTCCAGCATCTCTTCCAGTCGAGCTGCGGTGGGTGCACGGGCCAGGAGTCGCGGGCAGCCAGCGCTCGCGCAGTTGACGACGAAGTGGATGCGAGGTTCGCCAAACGAACGGATGCGGTCGTTCTCCAACTGGTTCAACGTGAGCTCGTCGCCGCCGACCCGGTGCGGTCGCGCGTCGAAGAACCCCTCCTCAGCGAGCACGCTCTCGACCGGCCAGAGCTCGAGCACCGATCGGATCGTCAGTGCGTTGTAGGCGTTGATCAGGAGCGCGAGTCGGGCGTCTCGCTCGAGCGCGGCGAAATCGGTCGTGCCGATCAGGTCGACGAAGGCGTCGAGTGCGGCCCGGTCTTCGGCAGCGCCCGCAAGCGCGGCGTAGCGGAAACCACCGTCTTCCGTCGTGTAGTGCCGAAGAAGACGGTCCCAGTCGGTGACAAGGTCTTCCGTCGGGTTGCCGGCCTCATCGGCGGAGCCCTCGGCTGATCGGTCGGCGGAGCCCTCGTCGGTCTCGTCTGCTGACCCTTCGGCCGTATCGTCAGCGGGCGTCGGAAGGGTCGTGGGCATCGAGCCGTCGTCGGTCCCCGTCCCACCCGGTTCGACGGGTTCTTCCGCTGGGGGGCCATGAGCCTCCGTGGAGGCTCGAGCGCAGCCGGGTGCGAGCGGAAGGATGATCGCGACGAGGAGACAGAGATGCTGTCGATTCATGGGCGTGACGCATAGGAGCAACGAGACGGGTGGTCGAGACGATAACAAGGAGAGCAGACCCACTCCACTGATGTCGGTGATCGGGAAGACGATGCACGAAGGACGCGAGCGTAGAGGGGTGCTCATGAAGTCCCGGTTGATCGCGTGCGCGATCACGGCGATGGCGGCGTGTGCCTCGGAGGTTCCGCTCGCGATCTCACCTGTGCCTCCCGGTGTCGTGTCCGCGTGGCGCACGGCCGCCGGCAGCCCGGACACTGTGGGGACCGGGGCGGCGATTCACCGAGCTCGGGATCGCGTCCGGGCCGGAGCCTCGCGGGGTGCCCGATTGGTGGCCGTCGAGCTGCGTGCGAGCGCGCAGCGAGAGGAGGCGGTGGCGAATCAGACGGCTGCTGTTGCCCCGGAAGATGCCCGCCCTGAGGGGTCGCGCCCGCGAGCAACACGTCGGTCGGCCTCCGCGGACCCGCGTCGGTCGGCGTCTGCGGACACGCCCGCGTCGCCTCCCGTTGACCCGCATCGATCGTCACCCGATCCGACCCGTCGCATCGATCCGAACCGCGCCTCTCCGGCAGAGTTGGAGGCCCTGCCCGGAATCGGGCCGGTGCTCGCTGGTCGCCTCGTCGACGGGAGGCCGTATCGGAGCGACCGCGATCTGCTGCGCGTGTCCGGGATCGGGCCGGCGACGCTGCGGAGATTGCGCCCGTACATCACTCTCGACGAATCGACGATCCGTCGCTAAAGCGACAGGCCTTCCTCCCGCCAACACGGTGACATGATGAGAATGATCCTCGTCGGACCCCCCGGAGCAGGAAAAGGCACCCAGGCAGCGCGGCTGCTCGAGACGTACGGCATCCCGCACATCTCGACGGGTGACATGCTACGCGGCGCCGTCAACGACGGCACGGAGCTGGGGCGGAAGGCGGACAGCTACATGCGGCAGGGACACCTGGTGCCCGACACCGTGGTGATCGGCATGGTGGTCGAACGCATCTCGAAGCCGGATGCCACGTCGGGGTTCATGTTGGACGGCTTCCCGCGAACCCGACGCCAGGCCGAGGCCTTGGATCGGGCGCTCCGCGAAGCAGAGGTCACGCTGGACGCGGTCGTGCTCATCGAGGTCCCGAACAGCCTGATCGTCGACCGCATCACGGGCCGCCGCTCGGATCCGGAGACCGGGACGATCTATCACCTCGAGTTCAACCCGCCGCCGGCCGAAATCCTCCCGAGGGTCGTGCAGCGCAAGGACGACACCGAGGTGGCATGCGTCGCGAGGCTGAAGAAGTATCACTCGGAGACCGCACCCATCGTCCCGTTCTACGAGTCGAAGGGCATCCTGGTTAAGGTCGACGGCGTCGGCGCGCCAGACGAGGTGGCCGAGCGGATCCGCCACGCGCTCGACTGACCGATCGACGGTCGGATCGCTCCTGAGAGCGGCTACTGCATGGGGACGAGCTGACAGACGAAGACGCCGTCGTCGTCTGTCGCCAGGTATCGGAACTCGCCGTCAGCGTCGCTTCCGAGACAGCGCAGGTCGGTCGGACCGAGCTCTCCGTCTCGATCGACGTCGGCGAACATCCGCAGCTCCATCGGACCGCAGGGGTGCAGCGGGAGCTCGGCCGGCGCCCGGAGCAGATCGGCCGCGTGACTCGTGACGCGGCGCTCGGTGTCGGCGAGGGGGAACCAGTGATAGTCGACCACGATTGGCACATCCAAGGCCGAGTCCGGCGAGAGGGCGACGCTGTACGTACAGCCGGCGAACCGGCCGAGGAACACGTTCTCGTTCGACCACAGTTCGTCGAAACCCCGCGCGACGATGCCGGAGCGTTGTGCCTCGTCACCGTATGCGATGACTTCACCCCATAGGGCCGCGGAGTGGGCGACGTAGGTCGACAGCTGGAGCCACGACGCCGGGCTTCCAGCCGGGTCGAATATGTCTCCGACGACCTCTGACCTTCCGAGGTCGTAGGCCGGCGCGTCGCTGAACCAGGGGATGTCGGCCAGACCCCCGTCGGACTTCTGCATGAAGGGATGGACGGTGGGATATATCGCGAACATCCGCGCGATGCCGCCCTGGTCCATGGCGTAGATGGCGTCGTAATTATTGAGGAAATGTGCTGCGGGAACGCGCGACCGCACATTTCCGTCGTCGGCGAAGCAGCCACGCAGGGGTACGAAGAGGAAGGGCTCGCTACGCGTGTACTCCGCAGCGAGGCCGTCGAGAGCGGGGGAGCACGCGCGCTCCAGCGTGCGGTGGAACGCGGCCGACCAGAGAAGCCCCGCGACCCCGAACGTCACGATGGCGACGCGCCAGAGTGGAAGCGCCCGCGGACGTGGATCCGGAAGCAGCGCCAGCCCGAGTAACAGCACGCACGGCGCGAACCGGGGCGCGAACATGTACCAGCCAGGAATGTCCATCGGGCCGAGAAGGAGCCAGGCCGCAAAGATGGCTCCGCAGATCCCGACTCCGCGTCGAACGCGTGCCGCCGTGTCGGGAGCGCGACGCAGGGCGAACGCCAATCCACAACCGGCGAGCACGAGGAGCGGGATCTGCTTCCAGAGCGGCCCGACCACGGAGACCGAGGGTACGATCAACAGGCGCCAGACACCCAGCGGAGGCGGCTGCTCGAACTGAGTGGTGGCCTGCTCGATCGACAGCAGGGCGATGCACAGCGGCACGGCGCCGCAGGTCGCCAGCGCGAGCAGCTGCTTCGGAAGTTGCAGCCTTGGCGTCCTCGAGAGGACGACCGCCCTGAAAATGACGCCGGTCAGCACCCCGGCGAACATGTGGGCGAGGGCCTGGACCGCGAAGAGAGCGGTCAAACAGCCGGTCTCCACGAGGCCGAGTCGGTCGCGTCGCAACGCGACGAGCACGATCACGGGCATCAACGCCAGCCCGGCCAGGTAGTTGAAGTACCCCATGTAGAGTCCCCACTGCAGGGCGGCGGGAACGAGCAGGAGCGAGCTCCACGTGAGGCGACCGTGCAGGCGTCGGCTCAGGGCGATGCCGGCGAGGGCCCACGTGCAGACGATGACGGCCAACGCGATTCGCATCGCCAGGCGCCAACCGACGAGGGGCTCGAGCGGTCGAAAGAGCCACCCGAAACCATACGTCGTCACCCGGCGGTTCGGGTTCCACGCCTCGACGTAGAGTGTGCCCGGGTCGGTGAAGTGGTTCTGGACCCACGCGGAGTAGACGTGTTGTACCCCGTCGTGGGTCGGCAGGTAGTCGACGACGGCGAAGCCGGCGACGAGGAGGGCGAGGAGAACGAGAGCCGATGCCACGAACGCCCGCGCCGTGTCGTCAGACAGACGCTTCAGCGGAGATCGGCCGCGGCGTTCCTCGTTCAATCTCGTCGACCGGGTGTCGGGGTTCGCGCCGAGGCGCCGGGACTACTCCGCTCCCTGGATGTACGTGCGACCGCGGTACCAGGGCGAGACGAAGATGAAGATGACGGCCGTCGCCAGCATGAGTGCGGCGAAGAAGAGGTAGTAGTCGGCGCCGTCGAGCTTCACCGTTCCGTCGTCGTTCTGGATGAAGAAGTTCAGGGCCGACGTGAACACGTTGCCCAGCGCGACCGAACCCGCGAAGTACAAGCCCATGATCAGCGACTTCATCTTCTTGGGTGCCTGGGTATAGGAGAACTCCAGGCACGTGATCGAGATGAAGACCTCGGCGGCGGTGATGAACACGTAGGCGAGCACGTGCCACCCGACGCTCGGCAGGTGGAAGGCCTCGATGGGGAAATCGACCAGCGGAATGCCGAGGGACTGCCAGAGCACGAACTCCTCGGGAATGCGCGTCTCGACGAAAGCCGGGATGACGAACGACGGGACCGCGATGAAGAACCCGATCCCGATCTTTCGCAGGGGCGTGAGCGGGAACAGCCGGTTGATCGCCGGGTAGAGCACGGCGGAGAAGAGCGGCACGAAGAGTATGATCAGCGCCGGGTTGACCGCTTGCACCTGCGACGGAAGCAGCGTCACCGGGCCGACCGACAGATCCATGTAGCGCGCCTGCAACACCCACGCCGAGCCCGTCTGGTCGAAGAGCGACCAGAACACGGCGACGAAGAGGTAGAGGATCGTGAGCTGCCCTATCACCTTGAGTCCGGTGCCGCTGATCGCCTCCCGCAAGAACCCGAGCCCACCGGCAGGAATGTGGACGAAGACCTTGCGGCCCATCCAGAACACCACTGTGGCGATGGCCATCAGCACGCCCGGCACGCCGAACGCGACCGACGGCCCGAACTCCGCGAGCAGCAATGGAGTGAGCAGCGACGAGGCGAAGGCGCCGAGGTTGATGGCGATGTAGAACCAGCCGAACACGCGTTCGAGCAGCCCCGAGTTCAGCTTCCCGAACTGATCTCCCACGTGCGCGGACACGCAGGGTTTGATGCCTCCGGCGCCCACCGCGATCAGGGCCAGGCCGATCGCGAGACCGAAACGCGTGTCGTCGATCGCCAGGGTGAGATGCCCGAGGCAGTACACGATCGAGAGGAAGATGATCGTCCGGTACTTCCCGAGGAACCAGTCCGAGAGCAGGGCCCCGGCCAGAGGCGTGAAGTAGACCGCCGCGCTGAACATGTGGAAGTAGCCCTTGGCCTCTTCCTCCGACATGAGGTCCAGCGCGCCGCTCCGATCGAGCAGGTACTGCGTCATGAAGATCGTGAGGATCGACTTCATGCCGTAGAAGCTGAACCGTTCGGCAGCTTCGTTCCCGACGATGTACGGGACGCCCTTGGGAATCTCGCGGGATTCGACGGGCTCGGTCAGGTACTTGGACATTGCTCGACTTCGGTCCGGAACGGGTGAGAGTGCCGGGAAGCTGACCGATGCGACTCGACATTGCAACCGGGCACAGGCTCGGGCACCGAAATCAGACGGCCGATCGGAGCCGATCGCAACGCGCCTGAAATCCCTGGGGTGTCCGGTGGTTCGCTGGCGCGGACCCTAGGCTCCTGCTAGTACGAGCACTGCAGCGAAGGACCTTCCGCGCAGTACCGGGAGTCGATCCCGGCAGGATCTCGGAGCGAGCCCATGGGTATCCGACACGTCGGACTTCTGATCGTCACGCTCGGCTTGGTGGGCTGCGGAACAGACCCGGCAGGCTTCGGTGACGGCACGGGTCTGATCCCGATCGACGGCGAAGATGGCGGCGACGCATTCGACCCATCTGCCGATGGCTCGAGCGATGACGACGACGCCACGTCCCCAACGGACGCGAGTCCTCCGCATGACACGACGGTGCCCCCCGACACGGCCCCGCCGCCGCCGGATACGATCGGCCCGCCCGTCGATACGACTCCCCCTCCGTCCGACACCGCTCCGCCTCCGGATACCGCTCCGCCGCCGGACACCGCTCCGCCGCCAGAGACGTCCCCGCCGCCGGACACCGCTCCGCCGCCGGATACCGCTCCGCCGCCGGACACGACCCCGCCGCCGGATACGACCCTGCCGCCAGACACGACCCCGCCACCGGATACGTCCCCGCCGCCGGAGGTGTGCAACAACCGCGTCGACGACGACCGCGACGGTCTGGCCGATTGCGCGGACCCCGACTGCAGCGGCGATCCCGCTTGCGGCCCTCCGGTGGAGATCTGCGACGACGACATCGACAATGACGGCGACACGCGCGTCGACTGCTTCGACTCCGACTGCGAGCGTGATCCCGCGTGTGGAGGGGCAGGCGAGGAGCTCGATTGCACGAATCGGATCGACGACGACGACGACGGGCGTACCGATTGTGCCGACATCGACTGCTCCGGGTCGACGATGTGCAGTCTGCGTGAGCGTTGCAACGACGATTTCGACAACGACGGCGACGGATTCGTCGACTGCGATGACGACGACTGCGAAGCCCACGTCCTGTGTATCGGGGGCGTCGAGATCTGCATCAACGGTCGCGACGACGACCGCGACGGCCTGGTCGACTGTGACGATCCCGACTGTATCGGGACGGTCGCCTGCCGGGACCCCGAGCCGGAGAACTGCATCGATGACGTCGACAACGACCTCGACGATCGGGTTGATTGCGCCGACCCGGACTGTTACGAGTACGCGGGCTGCATCGAAGAAGGGAACTGCATGAACGACGCCGACCTCGCCGTAGTCGACGACCTCGATTACGAGGGGTTGATCTTCGATTGCGGCCTCGCGTGCCTCGGCGGTGGAACCCGTCGATGTGCCCGTGAATGTGTCGCCGATCGGACAGATCTCTCCGCCGGCTGCGCCGATTGCTTCGGGGGCGTCGTCGAGTGCGCGTCTGCATCATGCCTCGCTCCCTGCCTGTCCGATCCGGGCGTCGCGATGTGCCTGGGCTGTGTTCTGGACACCTGCGGAGCCGACTTCGAAGCCTGCGCCGGGTTCGAGTTCGGCGGATGAACATCGCCGCCGTCGAGCCGTGCCTACCAAATCCGAACCCTCTCGCTGAACGAACCGCCATGAAGAGACTCCTCCCCCTGTCTGTCGTCGTCGTGTTGGCGATCGCCGGCTGCAATGACGAGCGGAGTTCGGTCCCGGTTGCCGACGTGATCGTCATCGACACGAGCGGAGGCGGCGACGTCGGTGATTTCGACGGCGTCGCGACGCCGGATGCGCCCGATGGCGACGACGACACGGAGCACGATCCCGTCGACCCGCCGGACACCCTCGGCGACACCCTCGATGTGCCCGACGTGCACGACACGGCAGACACGGCAGACACGGCAGACACCGACGGACCGGCCGGCATCTGTGGCGACGGTGTCATCGACGAGGGAGAGGAGTGCGACGACGGCGTCGACAACTCCGACCTTCTGCCCGACGCGTGCCGCACGGACTGTTCGAGTCCGGGGTGCGGCGATGGTGTCGTCGACGCCGAAGAGGAGTGCGACGACGGCATCGACAACTCCGACCTTCTGCCGGACGCCTGTCGCACAGATTGCACGTCGGCCCGGTGCGGCGATGGTGTCGTCGACGCCGAAGAGCCGTGCGACGACGGCAATGACGTCGACGGAGACGAGTGCTCGAACATGTGCACGAACATCTACTCGACGCTGTGTTCGCCGTGCGGCGACGACGCGGAATGCGGGCGTGAACAGGACCTCTGTTGGCCCGTGGGATCCGAGGAGTTCTGCACGATCGACTGCACCGACGACCCGTGTCCGGAGCACTTCTCCTGTCTGGGTTCCGCTGACTCGGACGGCGAGGTCTCGATGCAGTGCGTGCCCGACTCGGAGGTCTGCGAGCCGTGTTTCGATCTCGACGAAGACGGCTACGGAGTCGGGCCCGAGTGCGACGGCTACGACTGCGACGAGGAGAATCCGGACATCAACGGCGGCGCGATCGAAGAGTGCGACGGGATCGACAACGACTGCGACGGGGAGATCGACGAGTCGTCGCCCCTTCCGCCGCGGTGGTTCGCCGACGCGGACGAAGATGGCTGGGGGAGCGACTCATCCTTCGTCGACCAATGCGAACCGGACGGGATCTTCGTCGTGGCCGAAGCGGGCGATTGCGATGACGAAGACGCGCTGGTTCATCCCGGCGCGGCCGACCTCTGCAACGGGATCGACGACGACTGCGACGACACCTCGGCCGACGGCGCGCACGACCCCGACGCCGGCATGGCGTGCGATGGCGGCGATGACGACGAGTGCGAATCGGGAACCGTCATGTGCGTCGACGGCGAGCTCATGTGCGTCGAAGAGCCGGGCGACTCGCGAGAGATCTGCGACGGACGTGACAACGACTGCAATCCCGACACTCCGGATGGCGCCGACGACGAACGACTCGGCGAGGCGTGTGACGGTGAAGACAGCTACCTGTGCATCGAGGGCGAGGTGGTATGCGTCGACGGCGCCGTCCTCTGCGATGACCTGAGCGACGACGACGTCGAGGTCTGCGACGAAGTCGACAACGACTGCGACGGCGCGATCGACGAAGAGGCTGTCGACGTGTTGTCGTGGTTCTTCGACCGGGACGGAGATGGCTTCGGAGACGACGTCACCGAGGTGGTCCAGTGCTCGGCTCCCGGTCGCGACTTCGTCAACCTCGGCGGCGATTGCGTGTTGGACGACGGAGACATCCATCCGGAGGCCGACGAGATCTGCGACGGCCTCGACAACAACTGCGATGAGGTGGTCGACACCGACGCCATCGACCAGGTGACCTCCTATCCCGACGCCGACCATGACACGTGGGGAGACGACTCGGCTGCGGTCACCACCTGCGAGGTCCCCGATGGTCACGTGACGCGAGGCGGCGATTGCCTCGACACGACCGAGCTCGTGCGACCGGATCGTCCGGAGACGTGCGACGACGAGCTGGACAATGACTGCAACGGCGACGCCGACTGCGCGGACGACGCATGCGCGGCGGCGCCCGGGTGCGCCGACCTGGATTGCGTCGACGAGGAATTGGGAGACGCGCTCGGTCCCGCCATCGCGACCGGAACGAACGCAGGTGCGCCCCGGGATCGCACCGGATCGTGCGCCGGCGACGGCCGCGAGGTGGTCTTCCTGTGGGAGGCGCCGAGCACCGCCGTTTACGTGTTCGACACGTTGGGATCCACCTACGACACCGTGCTCTATGCCTATGCGGACTCGTGCGAAGGCGCGGAGCTCGACTGCAACGACGACGCGTTCACCGGAGACGATCGCCTGCGCTCCCAACTCACCCTCGTGCTCGACGCGGGCGACCAGATCGTCTTGGTTCTCGATGGCTACGGGAGCCGGAGCGTCGGGGACTACCAGCTCAACGTTGAGCAGAACGCCATCGAGATCTGCGACAACGGTGAAGACGACGACCTCGACGAGGCCATCGACTGTTTCGACCCGGACTGCGCAGGAAGCGATGCTTGCACGAGCACCGACTGCCCGGATATCGATGCCGGCGAAGACGTGGGAGAGAGCGTCGTGTCCGGTACGACGTTGGAGCAGACCTACGCGCACGCCGGAACCTGCGGCGGAGAGGGCGCGCGTGATGTCTCGATTCAGTGGACCGCTCCGGAGACGGGCACCTGGATCTTCGACGCCACCGACGCCGACTTCGACGCGGTGCTCTACGCGCTGAACGGCTGCGGCGGAGGCGAGATCGCGTGCGACGCGGGTGGTCTCCTGGAGCTGGACCTCGAGGGGGGTGACGCTGTCGTCGTGGTGGTCGACGGATTCGACGGAGCCGCGGGGGAGTTCGACCTCGCCGTCTACCGGTCCGAGACCTGCGACAACGGCGAAGACGACGATCTCGATGGGCAGGAGGACTGCTTCGATCTCGACTGCGCGGCGGACGACGCCTGCCTCTTCGATGACTGCCCGACCGACGATCTCGGTACCGAGGTCGGTGAGGCCGTGGCGGAGGGTTCGACGGAAGACGCTCCGTACGCGTACATCGCCGGTTGCGGTGGCGCATCTGGCGGAACGCCGTCCGGAGGCGAGGCCGCGCCCGATCATTTCCTCACGTGGTCTCCGCCTCATGCGGGACGCTACGCGTTCGACACTCTGGGTTCCGACTTCGACACCCTGCTCGCGGTGACGGTCGCGAGCTGCGGCGGCATCGAGATCGCCTGCAACGACGATGCCTTCGTCGGTGACGACCGAACCCGCTCCCGCGTCGCCCTCGATGTGCCCGCCGACGCGGGTTACACGGTCGTCGTCTCCGGGTGGGGGGACAGCTCCGGAGACTACGTGCTGAACATCGAACAGCTCGAGGTCGATTGCGCCGACGGCGACGACGAGGACGACGACGGACTCGTCGATTGCGAGGACCCGGACTGCACCGGCTCCGACGACTGCGTGGAGATCTGCGACAACGGAGTCGATGACGACGCAAACGACCTCGTCGACTGCAGCGATCCCGACTGCGAGCTCGGCGAAACCTGCTGCTTCGACGACGAGTTCGAACCGAACCAGGGAACCTCTGGCTCTCCGTCGACCCTCCCGGACGTCTATGAAGCCGACCGGGACGCCATGCTGACCGTCGGGCCTGGAGACGTGGATTCGTTCCGGCTCTCGTCGCTCTGTGCGGGCGCGGTGATCGAGACGATGGCCCACTTCGACGCCGCCGACGGCAACATTGACACCCGCATCCTGATTTCCGACGGAACCCTGATCGCCGCGGGCAACTCGACGACGGACAGCGAACCACTCGACCTCGTGGTTCCGCCCGGTGTCGTCACGCTCTTCTTCCAGGTCTTCATGAACGAAGTCGGGCGATGCAACCAATACTGGCTGGACATCGACATCGACCGCTCCGCATGCGCCGTCGACGGCGGGGGCGGTGGTTGACCGGGCGCGATCGCGGGTACTAGCTTGAGCATCTCGTGACGCCGCGCCGTGGTTCCGGCAATCGGCCGCCCGCCGCGTCGCATCGACTCGAATGATTCTCCCGCGTCGAACGACGAGATGACCACCGACCTCGACCGCCCCTGGCAAGGCTGCCGGATCGCCGCGTTCGATCTGGAGACCACGGGTACGGACATCCAGAACGACCGAATCATCGAGGTCGGCGTCGTCATATTCGAGGAGGGCGAGGTCGTCGAGCGTTGGAGCCAGCTCGTCGATCCCGGCGTCCCCCTGCCGGCGGAGAGCACCGAGGTCACCGGGATACAACCCGAAGACCTGGTCGGACAGCCCCCGCTCGTCGACGTTCTCGACGACCTGTTCGCGCAATTCGAGAACACGGTGCTCCTCGCGTACAACCACGAGTTCGACGTCGGCGTACTCATGTCGGAGCTCGACCGCATCGGCCGGAGTGCGCAGCTGCCGCCGTGTCTCGACCCGTTTCCGTTCTGCTGGGAGCATATCCGCGCCAAGGGACTCACCCGGAACGCCCAGCTCGGCACGATCGCCGAGTACATGGAGATTCCGCTCGACGAGGCCCACCGCGCAGTGCACGACGCCGAGGCGGCCGGCCGCGTCATGCTCGAGCTGCCCAACCATGCGCTCCTGCCGGATAAGCTGGGCGAGATCCTCCAGGTGCAACGCGTGCTCCTGCAGCAGGTGAGCGAGCGGTTCAATCGCTTTCGCCGCGGCCGCGGCGAGGGGCGGTCGATGCTCAGCGCCGGCGAGGTCGTGATCGAGCTCGGCGCCGCCTACGTCTACGGTGACGAGGCCGACCCTGTTCGGGCGCTCTTCTCCCGAATCCCCGACGTCCGCGACCTGAGCTGACGCGCGCGGCGTCAGCACCGAATCGCGTTCAGCGCCGACGCAAGACCACCAGGCAGAGGAGCGCGACGCCGACCCCGAAGACGCCGGCGAAGCTGCGGCCGGGCGAGCGGCTGCACTCGCACAATGCGTTCGGGTCGTCGACGCACTTGCCCTCGTCGTTGCACGTCTGCAGGAAGTCGCATCGAAGCGTCTCCTGTCCCAACGCGCAGTCCGGATCATACGCGCCGCACTCGCAGTCACACCCATCGAGGGTCGCGTAGTAGGAGAGGTCGCAGGTCCACTCCGCGGGGGCGGTGACCCGGCAGTCCTCGTCACAATCCGACCACTCGGTGAGGGTGCAGATCCCGTCTCCGCACGTGTTGGCTCGGCAATCCTCGTCGCAATCTGTCGGAGTCTCGTCCCACGCGCAGAAACCGTCGCCACAGGTCGAACCCGTGCCGCAGAGGACCTCATCGGTGCCGTGGTCGCAGAAGTCGTCGATGGCGGTGCGGGCGTAGTGGATCTTCTCGCCGCCACATCCAGACTCGCTACAGCGGTTCACGCGGTTGCAGGCCCCATCGGCCGCGTAGTCGGTCTCCCCCTGGATCAGCATGCCGAACAGACTCAGTGTGTCCGGCAGGAACACGCCGGAGCCGGAGTTCCCGCCGAACGTATCCGGGGTCCCTTCGAGATAATCCCCCTGTTGGGTCCGCGGGTCTCGGACCCGCCCGCCATCGTCTATCTTCATCGGCAACCCGGATGGTGACCCGATCAGGACGAAGGAATCGCCCTCCGACAGGCGCGGAATCTCGGCGACGACTTGAGCGGGAGCAAAGTCGTCCGCGGGCCGATCGAGTTGGAAGATCGTGTAGTCGCCGGCACGGCCGACGGAGCGGTGCTCGTGCACGACGACATTCCGGCAGGCGAACACCTGGTCGATG
>PVBE010947567.1_pt1 | contig 20793 bp, 19 predicted proteins | sample 1631181 | NCBI WGS metagenome assembly PVBE01 (sample SAMN08397723, study PRJNA350692) | Marine metagenome, whole genome shotgun sequencing project. | isolation source: water | place: Pacific Ocean | collected 2012-04 | reverse complement strand
CGAAAGCCCGGGATGCCTTTTCCGGGGTCTCATTATATTTCGATGATAGCGCCGGCATGGCGTCAAACAGAACAGACAACCCCCAATCCAGTTCTTCGCCGCCGCCGGCGAAGACGATATCCTGTTTGCCCCACTGGATCAATTCGGTGGCGTTACCAATGCAGTGGGCGCTGGTCGAACAAGCTGAACTTATGGAATAATTCACACCCTTGATTTTAAATGGCGTTGCCAGGGTCGCCGAATTGGTGCTCGACATGGTGCGGGGCACCATAAAGGGACCGACCTTTTTGGGGCCTCTTTCCCGGGCGGCATCGGCTGATTGGATAACGTTACGGACAGACGGTCCGCCTGATCCCATTATCAGCCCCGTGCGCGCATCGGAAACCTCGTCATCATTGAGCCCGGCATCCGTAATGGCTTCGGCCATCGCGATATAATTGTACGCCGCTCCATCACCCATAAACCGCCGTAGTTTGCGGTCCATATTGGCTTCGATGTCCACCGTCGGCTCGCCGTGCACATGGCTGCGGAAACCCATATCGCGATAGGTTTCGGACAGCGTAATGCCCGATTTCCCAAGACGCAGGGAGTCGGTAACCTCTTCCTTGTTGTTGCCGATGCTTGAAACGATACCGATTCCGGTGATTACAACTCTTCTCACAATACCCTCTTAAAACTTTAGAGTTAAACAACTAGGCGCCGCACTAAATACTTCAATTATGCATCCGCAGGAATGGTACCGGCGCGGAGCCCCTTGACGTCATATACGGTTTCGCCGTCGACGGCCATCTGACCATCGGCGAAAGCAAGCGCGACCTGACGGTTCATGACACGCTTAATATTCAAATGATAGGTGATCAATTTAGCCTTCGGCGTTACCATCCCGGTAAATTTAACGTCGCCGGCACCGAAAGCTCGGCCCCGTCCCTGGGCACCGGTCCAACCGATGTAAAATCCCGTTAACTGCCACAAGGCATCCAGCCCGAGACAGCCCGGCATCACCGGATCACCTTTGAAATGGCATTCAAAAAACCAAAGATCCGGCGTTACATCGAATTCGGCCGTGAGCTCACCTTTGCCGTAAGAGCCCCCATGATCATTGATCTGGGTAATGCGGTCGAACATCAGCATTGGCGGCGCCGGCAATAGAGCGTTGCCCGGTCCAAACAATTTACCATCCCCACAGGCAATAAGGTCCTCGTAGGTGTAACTGTCCTTACGAACGACCGGGGAATCGAACGCGTTTTTTACGTCTGCGGCCGCGTTCTGTTGATTCATAATTTAACTCCACTCCAAATCTCGAGTTACTTTTTTAGACGTCTATAGGGTCACCGTACAGTAAGTCGCCGATAACAGCCAGAAACCCGGATTCTGCTCCGCGTGTTACCGGAGCCGGTTCCCGCCCACTGAACTGACATTCTTCTATTCAATATATGTAGCAAAAAGATAAAAAATACCCGCTGGATGAAAAAAATGCATTTTTCTTCCAACGGGCCATTTTTCTATCCATCGCCGATGGCAAGTTTCATCGACGAGTTCCGGGCTTAGCTCGAAATATCTTCGCCGGTCGACTGATCGACGGCCCGCATGGACAATTTAACTTTGCCGCGGTTGTCGATACCGATCAGTTTGACCTTCACCTCGTCGCCGACATCAACAATATCGGTGGTTTTCTCAACCCGCTCGGGCCGCAGTTCGCTGATATGCACCAGGCCGTCCCGGGCGCCCATAAAATTTACAAAGGCGCCGAAATCGACAGTTTTTACAACCTTACCAGAATAGATTACACCGACCTCCGGTTCCGCCGTGATGTCCTTGATCATTTTGATGGCGATTTCCGAGGCTTGTTCGTCGACGGCGGCGACTTTCACGGAACCGTCATCGTCGATGTCAATTTTCGCGCCGGACACTTCGCAGATTTCCCGGATCATTTTGCCACCCGGTCCGATGATCTCCCGGATTTTGTCGGTCGGCACGTTGATGACGGTGATTCTGGGGGCGTTCTCACTGACATCATCGCGGGCCGTATCCAGGGCATTGGCCATTTCACCCAGTATGTGGAGGCGGCCTTCCCGTGCTTGTGCAAGGGCGGTTTTCATGATGTCCTCGGTGATGGAGGTAATCTTAATATCCATCTGCAGCGCCGTTACGCCTTTATCGGTACCGGCAACCTTGAAGTCCATATCGCCGAGATGATCCTCATCGCCTAAAATATCCGAAAGCACGGCGACACCGTCATCTTCCTTGATCAAACCCATGGCGATACCAGCTACCGGACTTTTTAATGGCACGCCGGCATCCATCATCGACAAGGATGTTCCGCATACCGTGGCCATCGAGGAAGAACCGTTTGATTCGGTCACTTCGGAGACGACGCGGATAGTATAGGGAAAGTCTTCCTTGTCGGGCATGGTTGGACGGATCGCCCGCCAAGCCAATTTGCCGTGGCCGATTTCGCGGCGTCCCGGTCCGAACATGCGGCCGGCCTCGCCCACCGAGTAGGGCGGAAAATTGTAGTGCAGCAAGAAGTGTTCGCGATAATCGCCGTCAAGCCCGTCGATGATTTGCTCATCCTGGCCGGTGCCGAGCGTCGCGACAACCAAAGCCTGGGTTTCGCCACGGGTGAACAGCGCGCTGCCGTGGGCCCGGGGAAGCGTTCCCACCTCGGCCACAATGGGCCGTACGGTTTTGGTGTCGCGGCCGTCAATGCGCTGTCCGGTTTTAAGAATGTCGCGCCGGACAATGTCCTTTTCCACACTCTTAAAAGCACCACCCACCATAATATCGGTGGCCTCTTCGTCTTCACCGAAGGCTTCCAGAACTTTGGATTTAACGGCAGCGATTTTATCCTGCCGGGTCGCTTTTTCAGCTTCGCCATAGGCGGCCCGGAGATCGGCTTCGACCAGTTCCGTTACCCGTTCCGCGACTTCGCCAACCTTGGCCGGCGTTTCGGGGATATCCCAAGGCTCTTTGGCGCAGGTCTGGGCCAGATCAACAACGGCGTTAATGATCTGCTGATTAGCCTGATGGCCGAACATGACTGCGCCCAGCATAACTTCTTCGGAAAGTTCAGAGGCTTCCGATTCGACCATCAGCACACCCTCGCCAGTGCCGGCAACGACCAGGTTGAGTTCTGAATCGGCGACGTCGTCAACCGCTGGATTGAGAACATATTCGTCGTCGATATAACCAACTCGGCAACCGCCGATCGGGCCTAGAAATGGAATGCCCGATATGGTCAGGGCCGCCGAAGTACCGATCATGGCGACCATATCGGGATCATTTTCCAGATCGTGGGCCAGGACAGTACAGATCACCTGGGTTTCGTTTTTGAAATTATGGTGAAACAAGGGCCGGATGGGCCGGTCAATCAGACGCGACGTCAAAGTCTCTTTTTCCGAAGGCCGTGCTTCGCGTTTGAAAAAGCCGCCCGGAATTTTACCGGCGGCAAAGGTCTTCTCTTGATAATTCACTGTGAGGGGGAAAAAATCGATATCAGTGCGGGCCTGTTTGGCGCTGACAGCTGTACACAGTACTTTGGTTTCGCCATAGGTGACGAGAACTGCACCATCGGCCTGCCGGGCGATCTTACCTGTTTCCAGGGTAAGCTTACGGCCTCCTAGATCGATTTCTTTTTTAAATTCGTTAAACATTTTATCTTCCTTCCAACATACGGAAATATATCTCCATCTACCTACGCGCGCCGCCGGTTAAAGCAGGGAGCGCCTAAAATTGGGGCCTGATTTATTTGACGCCGCCCTGACCAGCCAAGCTGAATTCAACCGGCTGCCGTCTGCGTCCTAAGGATTCAACAGCGAACCCGAAACGTGCCCCGCCCTCACGGAGATAGTTAGAGAGGGAGAGATCAGTCTCGGTGTTTCTTCATGTGATTTTCGCTGTCCGTTCTGCGTTAAATTTAGCGACGCAAGCCCAGGCGTTTGATCAAATCTTCATAGCGCGAAACCTTTTTCGCATTGAGATAATCCAACAACCGCCGGCGTTGACCCACCATCATCAGCAATCCACGTCTAGAATGATGATCTTTTTTGTGGGTCTTTAAATGATCTGTAAGGTTGTTAATGCGTTCCGTCAAGATTGCAATCTGCACTTCCGGGGAACCGGTATTGCCATCATTAGTGGCGTATTCAGTAATAAGCTCTTGCTTCCGCTCTGCGGTAATCGACATCGTTTACTCCATTTGTTTAAAGGTTTAACACACGAAACGGACGTATCTCGCCACCCTCGAAACGGGCCAGCGCAACCAATTTTCCCTCTTCCATGGCACAAATTATTGCGCCTTGGCTTATATCATTGAGGGGGGGGCGCTTGGCCACTCTTACTGCGGAAACTGACTGTCCACACCTCAGGTGACGGGCTTCGTCCTCAGTCACGGCCAGCGCCGGGATGTCGTCCAGCGCGGTCTCAACCGGCCGCAATATGTCTGCAGCGGCGGCACTATGCCTTAGTTGTTCCAATTTATCCAGCGAAATTGCATCATTTTCTCCAAAGGGTCCGAGTCGAGTCCGTCGCAGCGCCGAAATATGCCCGACCGTGCCGAGATGCACCGCCAGATCCCTTGCTAAGCCCCGCATATAGGCGCCTTTACCCGACCTGACGTCCAGCACCGCATGATCCAGATCGGGCTGATCGACCAAGTTAAATCTCTCCACCAGAATTTTCCGGGGCTGCATTTCCACCGGTTTGTCGTCCCGGGCCAGTTTATAGGCCCGTTCACCATCCACCTTGATTGCGGAATAAATCGGTGGCACCTGCTGGATTTCACCGGTAAATTTTCCCAATGCCGCTTCGATATCGTTCTTGTCTGGGCGATGATTGCTGGTCTGCGTCACGGCCCCTTCGGCGTCATCGGTATCGCGGGCCTCACCCCATTTGACGGTAAAGCGGTACTCCTTCAGCCCATCCATCATATAAGAGACGGTTTTGGTCGCCTCTCCAAAAGCTAGCGGCAGGATGCCGGTCGCCATAGGATCCAGGGTGCCGCTATGGCCGACCTTGGCGGCATTAAGAATCTTCCGCGCCTGGTTGACGATGTTGGCCGAAGTAACGCCAGCAGGTTTATCGATAACCAGCCATCCGTGAACCGGATCGCCCTTTCTTCTACGCCCCATTTTACTGCTCTTCCCTTGGCCCAACGCTCCCTAGCAGACGATCAATATTGTCGGCATAGTCAAAGGATGTGTCGGCTTCAAAGGTCAGATTGGGCGCATATTTGAGATGCACTGATTTAGCGATTGAACGGCGCAGGAAAGAAGCGGCGCGCTGCAGGGCGGCTACTATGGCTTCCGTTTCGACGCCCGCGGCGGCCTGATTCTCGGCGACAGTAATGCTGCCGCCCAGGGGCGCCACGAAAACCGTCGCATTGCGCAAATCGGGACCGATTCTGACCTCGGTAATTGTGATGGGGACGTCGGCCAGGTCAGGATCACGCAATGCACCGCGTTCGATTACCTGCGCAATTGTATGACGCAATTCCTCGCCAACGCGCAATTGCCTCTGGCTGGGCGCTTGGTTTGCCCTTTTTCCCATTTCTTCTTACCAATTAGTTTGGCGAGACGCGCCGCCGCTAAATTTCAGGCGCGATCTCCTGGACTTCGAAACATTCAATAACATCGCCAATCTTGATGTCATTGTAGCTTTCAAATGACATGCCGCATTCGTAGGATTCTTTCACCTCGCGGACATCATCCTTAAAGCGTTTCAGCGTCGACAGATCACCTTCATGAATAACCACATCATCGCGCAGCAGCCGCACCTTGGCGCCTCGGCGGACGACACCTTCGGAAATGTAACAGCCGGCGACCTTGCCGATCTTGGATACACTGAAAACTTCACGGACCTCGGCGTTACCCAAGTAATTTTCCCGTAGCACCGGCGCCATCAGGCCGACCAACATTTTCTTAATATCGTCGACAACATCATATATAACCGAATAATAGAGAATATCGACACCGCTGGCATCTGCCTGATCCCGCGCCTGTTTAGTGGCGCGCACATTGAAGCCGATTACCGCGGCACTGGATGCACCCGCCAGGGTAATATCTGATTCGTTGATACCGCCGACACCTGAGTGCAGCACCTGGACCTTGACCTCATCCTGGGGTAGTTTTTCAAACATGCCAGTGATGGCTTCAACGGACCCCCGTACATCGGTTTTTAAAACGATCGGCAATTCCTTGGCTTCACCGGCCTGAATAGCCCCAAACATATCTTCAAGCGATCCGGGCGGCGCTATGGTGGATTTCTTGGAGCGGTCCCTGTTTTTCCGGAATTCGGCAACTTCGCGGGCTCGGGCTTCGGTCTGGACAACGACAAAGTCGTCGCCCGCCGATGGTGCGCCGGCAAAACCGACGACCTCAACCGGAACCGCTGGGCCGGCTTTGTCCACTTGTTCGCCTTGATCGTTGACCAGAACCCTTACTCGTCCGGATTCGGAACCAGCAACAAAAATATCGCCTTTCTTCAAGGTGCCGTTCTGCACCAGGACGGTCGCCAGCGGACCACGGCCTTGTTCAACTTTGGATTCGACGACTACACCCTCCGCCAACCGTTCGGGGTTGGCTTTGAGGTCAAGAATTTCTGCCTGCAATAGGATGCTTTCTTCCAACTTGTCGAGATTGGTGCCTTCGATTGCAGATACTTCAACGTCAAGAACATCGCCGCCCATGGCTTCCAGCACAATTTCGTGTTCCAGCAATTGGGTGCGGACCCGGGTGGGGGTGGCGTCCGGCTGGTCCATTTTGTTGATAGCGACAATAATCGGCACTTCGGCAGCTTTGGCGTGATCGATGGCTTCGATGGTCTGCGGCATGATGCCATCATCGGCGGCCACCACCAAAACGACGATATCGGTCGATTTTGCGCCGCGCGCCCGCATGGCCGTAAAAGCTTCGTGACCGGGGGTATCGATAAAGGTAATTTTCTGCCCTTCGGAAACGGTAACCTGGTAGGCGCCGATATGCTGGGTGATTCCACCCGCCTCACCGGATGCCACATCGGCCTTGCGGATGGCGTCCAACAGGGATGTTTTACCGTGATCAACATGCCCCATGACGGTGACCACCGGCGGTCGGGAAATCAAATCTTCATGTTTGTCAGCAGTGCCGCCAAGTCCAATTTCAACATCCGCTTCGCTGACGCGGTTAAAGGTATGGCCAAAATCGGCAACGATAAGCTCCGCCGTATCGGCATCAATGGCATCATTCATCGTTGCCATAACGTCCATTTTAAACAACGCCTTGATGACTTCGTCGCCCCGTTCGGCCATGCGGTTGGCCAGTTCCTGCACCGAAATGGATTCAGGAATGGTAACCTCTCTGACGATTTTTACGTGCTCGATGGGGCCTTCGCGACGCTTTTTGCGCTCTCTCTGACGTTTTACCGATGCCAGAGAACGCTGTCGTTCGGAATCGTCAAGTGCTTCAGCAATGGTCAATTTTCCCGATCGCCGCCGTGAATCTCCACGCCGTACTGTCGGAGAAGGGCGTTTGGGCGCCGGCTTACCACGCTTGCCACCGGATTTGGCCTCAGCCGCCTCTTCGGCTTCGATAGCTTCGAGTTTCACCATGCCAGCCTTGGCAGTGGTTCGGCCCTTTTCTTCACGTTTACGCTGTTCACTGTCTAGTTTTTCAACTTCTGTCACCGCTTCACGGGCAGCTGTTTCCTCGGCCAATTCTTGTTCTTGTTCAGAGTCGGGCTCCGGTTTCAACCGGCTTTCCTCTTCCTCCCGTTGCGCGTCTAGCAAAGCACGCGCCCGCGCCGCCCGCTCGTGGTCGGTCAAATCATCGGCCACCGAGGCATCTGCCAGAGCTGGCGCTGCGACCTTGGCTTCAACCTCAGGATTTGTTGCTACGGCTTCGTCGGCCTGCTCCTCGGCCTCGGTTACCTCGGTCATGCTGCCCGTGGAGCCGGGCGCAAAGGTTCTCTTTTTTCGAACCTCGACGGTTACGACTTTTGACCTGCCATGGGAAAAGCTTTGCCGGACCTGACCGCCCTCGACCGTTTTTTTGAGTTCGAGTTTACCCGGCCTTGAAAGGCTCAGCTTTTTCTTCGGTGTCTTTTCTTCGGTGTCCGTCATTTTAAACCGTCTACTTAAACCTACACAACGCTAAATTCTGTTATCCTGCCAAACCGGACAACCGGTCTGTTTCACTAATCAGCCGGTCGGCAAACCCGCCCGGTTCAATTACCGCATGAACCAAGCGCTCCCGTCCTACGGCGGCGCCCAATTCTTTCCCACTGAATAATTTGATCAGCGGAACGCCCGGCGCCAGGGCACTTATTTTTCTGCGGCTTTCTTCACTGCCATCCCGAGCAGCAATCAAAAGGCCCGCTCTTCTATCTTTCATCCCGGCCGACAAATGGGCTTTCACTTTTTCGAACCCGCCAATCATTTGGCCCGACCGCCTAGCCAAGCCGATTATTTCCAAACATTTCCGCCGCAGCAAATCCTCAACTTGGTTAATCAGGTCTCCGGGCATATCTACCTTGGCCCGGGCTGCTTTGGAAAACGCGCCTGAAGCACAGGCTTTTTCTATCATATCCCGGCGGGCACATAACCACAAACCCCGCCCGGGTAAACGTTCGGCGATATCTGGAACTACAGCGCTATCCGGTCCAATGACAAAACGCACCAATTGTTCCTTGGGGTAGGTTTGCCCCGATTGGATGCAACGCCGCTGTGGGTCCTTATTCTTCGCCAATTTACTCCTTCTACGCCTAACCGAAAAAGGCCTAATTAAGTTTCCGCAGAATTTTCCAATTTTTCCTCAATATCCGCCGCCTTTTCGCCATCGCCGGCCTCGCCTTCTTTTTCGGTTTCTTCATCTTCAAACCAGTGCGCGCGCGCCGCCATAATTATTTCGTTGGCGTTGTCTTCGTTCAAATTGCCTTCGCCGACTATTTCCCGCAGCTCATCACTTGCGAGATCAGCCAGATCGTCCAGAGACTTCACATCGTTTTCACCCAACGCGACTAGCATTTCCGCTGACAATCCTTCGACATCGGAAACCTCATCGCTGACACCGGAGGCCTTTCTAGCCTCTTCCATTTCAGCTTCGCGCACCTCAAGATACTGGCGACCACGTTCACGTAACTCTTCCGCCACGTCTTCGTCAAAGCCTTCAATCGTCGACAATTCCTCAATGGGAACGAACGCCACGTCTTCGATCGTGGAAAACCCTTCGGTCACCAAAAGCTGGGCGATCACTTCATCGACATCAAGCGAATCGATAAAGAGTTGTGAACGAACCTTAAATTCCTCAACCCGCCGTTCAGATTCCTCGGCGTCGGTGAGAATATCGATGTCCCAGCCGGTTAATTGAGAGGCCAGGCGGACATTTTGACCCCGGCGGCCAATGGCCAGACTGAGCTGATCATCGGGCACGACAACTTCGATGCGGTTGGCTTCCTCGTCCAACACGACTTTGGATACTTCCGCGGGCGCCAGCGCGTTAACAATGAAGGTCGCCGGATCAAGAGACCATTGAATGATATCAATTTTTTCACCCTGAAGCTCAGCCACCACAGCCTGAACGCGGGAACCACGCATACCGACACAAGCGCCGACGGGATCGATACTGGAATCCGATGAAATCACAGCGATCTTGGCGCGGCTGCCCGGATCACGAGCGACGGACTTGATTTCAATAATGCCGTCGTAAATTTCAGGCACTTCCTGAGTAAACAACTTGGCCATAAATTGGGGATGGCTGCGCGAGAGGAAGATCTGCGGGCCGCGCGGTTCTTCCTGCACGTTATAAATATATGAACGCACCCGGTCGCCGTTGGAGAAGTGTTCGCGGGGAATACATTCGTCACGGCGGATAATGCCTTCGGCGCGCCCGCCAAGATCGACGATAACATTGCCGAACTCAACCCGCTTGACCATACCGTTGACAACCTCGCTGACACGATCTTTGAACTCGGCGAACTGCCGTTTGCGTTCGGCTTCGCGGACTTTCTGAACGATTACCTGTTTCGCCGTCTGCGCCGCAATGCGGCCAAAATCGATTGGCGGAAGCGGATCGACTAGAAATTCACCGATTTCAGCACCCTCCTTGCGGCGGCGCGCTTCATTCAAGGTCGTTTGGGTTATTTCGTTCTCGATTTCCTCAGCTACTTCGACATAGCGGGCCAGGCGAATTTCCCCCGATTTGCGGTCAATCTCGGCGCGAATGTCATGTTCGTGGCCATATTTTGAGCGGCCGGCCTTTTGAATGGCCTGCTCCATCGCCTCGAGAACCTCTTCCCGGTCGATGCCCTTTTCCCGCGCTACAGTATCCGCCACCAGAAGAAGTTCCGGATGGGTATAGATCATGCTCGATTCTGTATTCGTTTCCATGGTCTCCAGGCCTAATTTCCTTCGTTATAAAAAAATTCAAACATACATAATATTTGCGACGGAAATCTTATGACAGGCGCGGCTCCGCTTGGCTGACCGCCGCTGCCAACAATTCATCAGTCAGCAAAAGTTTTGCTTGGCGAATATCACCGTAAGGCAGTTCAAATGTTTCTTCCTTGACTTTTATTTCGACTAGATCGGCATGCAGGCCAAGAAGTTTTCCCTTAAATTTTTTACGGCCGTTGACGGCCAGATTCATATCGACCCGGGCATCGAAGCCCGCATAGCGTTCGAAATCCCGCCTCTTGACGAGCGGCCGATCGATGCCCGGAGAGCTGACCTCCAGGGAATATCTGCCGGTAATGGGATCATCAACATCCAAGATCGCCGAGACCTCCCGGCTAATGGTGGCGCAGTCTTCGACGGTCATGCCGGCATCGTCCTGTCGTTCGGCCATAACCTGGAGGGTTTTGCGCTTCGTGCCCGACAATTGGACGCGAACAACGTTATACCCCAAGTCACCTATGGCCGGTCCGATCAGTTTTTCAATTTTGCCTTCAATGCTCATATAAATTGGGCTTATTTATACCGAGGCTCAAATCACCTAATATAAAGAAAGCCTTACCTCTAAAAAACAAAAAAGCGGGCCACTAGTTCAAAAGCGGGCCCACCCTTAGAATTTGCAGTCAAAGACTGTTATGTCCAAGAATGAGTCTGCATTGTCCACTTCGAGGCCGGTAAATTCAAGCTTTTTATTAATGGCCCCGTTAACCGCCGCGTGGCCGCCGTAGTAAAGTCAGATATACAGGCTTTTTTCCCTGCGAGATCGCTTTGGCTTCGTAGCGGGTTTCGCAGGCATCATAGGGGCGCCGGCGCCAGTCTTCCGGACCGGTCACCTGCCAGGTAAAGTCGTCATGCCGGTAGACCGTGTCGAGCATCCAGCGGATATAGCTCATATCGTCGGAGGCAAAGCGCAGATGCGCGCTATCCGTCATCAGCCGGCTTAACGCGCCAAGATTTTCGCTGTTAAAAAACCGTCGCCGGTTATGGCGTTTTTTCGGCCAGGGATCAGAAAACAGAACAAAGACACGGCTGATGGAATTTTCCGGCAGGTGACCAAGCAGAAGTCTGGCGTCGTCATTAAACAAGCGAACATTCGTCAGCCCGGCTTCTTCGACCAGCGACAATAACGCCGCCACACCGTTGATATAGGGTTCGCAGCCAATAAAGCCGATTTCGGGATGGGAATTTGCCTGGTGGGCGAGATGTTCCCCGCCACCAAAACCAATTTCGAGCCAGATTTCTTTGTAAGATCCAGAAAACAGGTCGCAGAAAAATTTGCTGCCGCCTGCCGGAATGGTAACGGCGATTTCCGGCAGACGCTGATCAAAAAGAACCCGTCTGCCAAGCCGAAGTTTACGACCTTTCCGGCGGCCGTAGAAGTGAGGTTTTTTTCCCTCAGAAATCATCCGATAAAATTATTAGCCACCGTTTAGCGCGGATTTTAATTGGCCCGCCAGGTCGGTTCGTTCCCACGAGAATCCGTCATCAGCGTCGGGCGACCGACCGAAATGACCATAGGCCGCTGTCCGGGCATAAATAGGTTTGCTGAGACCCAAATGCTCACGGATACCCCGTGGGCTAAGATCCATCACTTCCTGCAGTGTAGTAGCTAATTTGTCTTCATCAACCGTGCCGGTTCCAGCCGTATCAACATAAACGGAAAGCGGCTTGGAAACACCGATGGCGTAGGCCAGCTGAATGGTGCACTTGTCAGCGAGGTCCGCGGCGACAACGTTTTTCGCCAGATAGCGCGCGGCGTAAGCTGCCGAACGGTCGACTTTAGTGGGATCTTTACCCGAAAAAGCGCCGCCGCCATGAGGCGCCGCGCCGCCATAAGTGTCGACGATAATTTTCCGGCCCGTCAGTCCAGCATCGCCATCGGGACCACCGATGACAAAGCGACCCGTCGGGTTAACGTAAAATTCCTCTTCCGGACACATCCAGCCGTCCGGTAATACATTGACGATATGCGGACGGACAATCTGCTTAACCGCCTCCTGGTCAAGTTCGGCAGCATGCTGGGTCGAGACGACTACCGATGTCGCTCCGACCGGCTTGCCGTTTTCATAGCGCAAAGTTACCTGACTTTTTGAATCCGGTCCCAAACCCGGTTCGGCGCCAGAGTGACGGGCTTCCGCCAATGACAAAAGAATGGCGTGGGAATAGTGGATGGGCGCCGGCATGAGAGCATCCGTTTCCTTGCAGGCATATCCGAACATAATGCCCTGATCGCCGGCCCCTTCATCTTTGTTGCCAGCAGCATCAACACCCTGGGCGATATCGGTTGATTGCGGATGCACAAGCACGTCAACTTCAGCGTCGCGCCAGTGAAAACCTTCCTGCTCGTAGCCGATATCCTTGACACAGGCCCGCGCCGCTTCTTCCATTTTATCCTTGGTAATGGAATCGGGGCCCCGGACTTCGCCGGCCAATACGATCCGGTTGGTCGTCGTCAGCGTTTCCACAGCGACCCGAGATTGTGGATCGGCTGTCAAAAAGGCATCGACGATGGCGTCGGATATGCGGTCACAGACTTTGTCCGGATGACCTTCCAATACAGATTCACTGGTAAACACATAATTTCCCTTGGGCACAGATCGCTCCTCTAACTTAAATTTTAGACCTTCCGGACCAACCTTGCCCAAAGAGCGGCAATCGGCTTGGCGGGGTCTTCAAATGGGGCCTTCTTGTCGCAATGTTTGGGTAAGCCGTCAAGCGTATTTGGGGTCCGGAAAATACCAAGTTGCGGATTAAGTCAACGGGGCGGATCGGACACACCGATAGCCCTGTCCAAGTTGTCGACTCTTCGGAACGAAAATCGTAGATTTGCGGATCAGTCCAGGTGTTTGTTAGGTATCCGTCATTTTGGCCAGCGATTTCAACAACTCAAATATTCGTTTTCTGACCGTTGCGCTGTCAACCTTGTAGTAAGCCCTAACTAGTTCCAGTGTCTCCCGGCGGGTCAGCGGATCCTTTTCAACTTCTTCGTGCGTTATGTCGCCAAGGCGGTCTGCCGGTGTGTCGTCGCGGCGTTTTATTTCTTCCGGCATGTTGTCGAAGAAAAACGAGACCGGCACATCCAAAACGTGCGACAAATCATACATACGGCTGGCGCCAATGCGGTTGGCGCCGCGTTCGTATTTCTGTATCTGCTGGAAGGTCAGACCCACGGCTTCGCCGAGTTTTTCCTGACTGAATCCAAGTAAAGTCCGGCGCAGGCGAACCCGGCTGCCAACGTGGATATCAACGGGATCCGCAACGCCCGGTACCCGGCGGCGGACAATTTTGCGGATCGGCGCCGTTCCGGCCAGCGATCCTCTGATGCTTGTCGTATTCTCCATAATTTTTGTTGCCCAATTCTAGGTTAAGTTTCCTCAAAGCGTGTTGTACCCGGCACGTTTTTTGGAACTTTGGATATCTGAGCTGGCATTTTTTTATACCTGTTAGTCAGAATAGTATATTTCCCGTAAAAGTGATATAGTCATTTATTAATTAGGTCCTTTGGATTTTTAAAAAAAAATGGGGAAAAATTGATATGAGTATTACCACCAACATTAGTGCGAACACACCCCAATCTCCGTACATGCCATAAAAAGTGGGACCCCTCAGAGATTGAGGTAGCCGGCTGTCGATAAAGGTTCGCTCGTTCAGTTGGCTACGCGCTTTGACCCTGCCATAAGCGTCAATCACACCGGAAATACCGGTATTAGCGACCCGCACCAAGGGCAGGCCTTCCTCCACAGACCGCAGGCGGGCAGCGGCGAAATGCTGATGGGGGCCAGATGATGTTCCGAACCAGGCATCGTTGGTGACATTAAGCAGCCAGCCGGGCCGTTCTGCGGACTCTCCACCCGTTTCACCGGCCACCTTACCAGCAAAGATCACTTCATAACAGATCAGCGGACTAACCGGCGGCGCCCCCGGTACGAATAATATGCGCGGACCCGGCCCCGGTGAAAAATCCATTCGGCCTGCTGTCAGCTTATCAACGTTGATGATATTTCGAAATGGTACATATTCGCCAAAAGGAACGAGGTGATGCTTGTCGTAAGTCTGCACAATTTGCGCCTGATCGGATAGGACGTGAAAGCTGTTCCAGAGCTGGGTGGGCTCATTCTTCCCATCGGTGGTTTTACCCCCGGACCGGCGTGGCGCACCGGTTAACAAAGCACCGCCTTTCGGAATGACTTGAGAAACGGCTCGCAGACCGGCCGGCGAACTGTCAAAAAAAAACGGTACTGCCGTCTCCGGCCAGATAACGTGGGTTGGGGAATAAGTTTTAACCTTGGCCTCACTGAGGGACATCAGGTTATTGAGGTGGCGCCCCCTTAGTTCAGCTTTCCATTTGTCCCGCTGGTCGATATTGGGCTGCACTAGGCGCAGCCGAACATTTTCAAGATATGAATCACCGGCCAGATGAAGACGGTAGGCACCGCCCAGCCAAATAATAGCCAAAATAAAATAGATGCCGCCAACGATTACCAAACTCGATCGCCCCCTATTTTCCGAACTGCCGAGGAGAGCAGGCGCTGCTGCCGCCAGCATCGTCACTAAGCTGAGCCCAAGGATACCTAAGATTGAAGCCAGTTGAAGGGCCGCATCACTGAAGGTCCAAACGGTGCCCAGATAGTTCCAAGGGAATCCTGTCAGCAGCCACCCCCGAACCCATTCAAACACCACCCACCAGACAGCGATCATGACGAAGAGCCTTTGCGGTTTGCCGCGCGCGCTCATATGCGCCGCCCAGGTTGACAGGCCAATAAGAATGGCAAAGCCGCCGGACAGGCCCAGCAAGGCAAAGGGGATCATCCAGGCAAATTGCCGGGCGTCGACCAGGAAAGATAACGACACCCAGTAAAGACCGGCAGCGAAAAAACCGACACCAAACCACCAGCCGGCAGCGAAAGCCGACCAAGCGCCGGTTCGGAACAGCGCGGTTCCACCTCTCTTACCGCGAGACGGGATTTCGTTCTGGCGGGCTCCTTCGATCAACCATGTCAGAATCGTCAAAGCGGGAACAAGGGCCGGAACAATATGCAGCGGCGGCAGCGCCAGAACAGCTACTAATCCGGAACAAAGCGCTAATAGTCGTCGCCGCCAACCCTGACTATCAATGACCTGCCGCCGCCATTTTACGATTAGAGAATCTGTTGAATCACCGGATCTCACCAATTTTATTCCGTCAGGATCCGTCGATTGACGGCGAGGCAAGCCGGCCCGTTTCAAGGTCGGAGATAGCTACTCCGCGGATATGGAGTTTCTTGATTCTTCTGGGATCAGCCTCCATTACCTCGATCTCCATACCGGAAGGATGGTTGACAAGTTCACCTCTGATCGGCACCCGCCCAGCAAGAGAAACCACCAAACCCCCGAGAGTTTCAATTTCTTCGCGCTCCTCTTCACCCAGGATATTGCCGGCGAGATTCTCAAAGCTTTCAATCAAGACGCGGGCATCGGCTATCAGCGATCCGTCGGACTGAAGCTTGAGCACGGGCACCTCTTCCTGGTCGTGCTCGTCCTCGATCTCACCGACGATCTCCTCGACTAGATCCTCGATGGTCAAAAGACCGTCAACGCCACCATATTCATCGACCACCAAGGCCATATGTATCCGCTTAACCCGCATTTCCAAAAGCAACTCAAGTACCTGCATCGACGGCGCAACGAACAATACCTCCCGAATGATATTTTTCAGGTTCAGCAACTGGTCTTTTTGCAGGGCCGAGTTCCGGGCCGCCAAGACGTCCTTGATGTGCACCATGCCGACGGCATCATCGAGAGTTTTCTGAAAAACAGGAATGCGCGAATGGCCTCCCCGGTTGATAAGACTGATCAAATCATCGATGGGGGCACCGATATCGATGGCCACGATATCGGCCCGCGGCACCATAACGTCAGAAATGGTCCGGTCACGGAGACTAAGGATATTGGCGAGCAGGTTTCGCTCTTCGGTCTCGATCGGCGTTTCGTCGCCGACCTTTTCTTCGATCAATTCCTCAATGGCTTCACGCATCGAATTATCGCCGTTGCGGCGAAACAGCTTCTGAGCCATCTCTCTGACGTTTTTGGCAACAGAATTCTTAGCCTGGGAATCAGGCCGAGCTCTCGAAAGCGAGGATTCTGGATCGGCCCCATTGCCATTTTGTTGCAGGCTAAGGGGCTGTCTACTGCTGGAGTCTTCGTTCATTACCATTCTGCAGCTGTAACCGTAAATTCATTATCATCCATATCGATGGGCTTTGTCACCCCTGTTGTTCATTTCTCTAATATTATCTTATTCAGTTTTTTCTTGGGGATCAGCGATGCCGAGCTCGGCCAGGATACTGATTTCGCGCCGCTCCATTTCCTTTGCCTCAGCGTCATTCTGGTGGTCGGCACCCAAAAGATGCAAAACACCGTGTACAACCAAGTGGCTCAAATGGTCGGTCAATTCCTTGCCGTCGGCAGTCGCTTCAGCCTTTGTCGTTTCGTAAGCCAAGATGATGTCGCCCAGCGGTTTCGGAAAATTTTCAGGAACGTCGCTGGCATCCGCGGGGAAAGACAGGACATTGGTCGCGTTGTCCTGACCACGGAATTCCCGGTTGAGGGCCTGAACAAATTCATCATCCGCCAATACGATACTAAACTCCAAGGGACCATCGCCATTATCAAATACCGATTGAATTGCTGTCAGAGCGGCGCGGCGGCAAATGGGTTCGGCCGCCGGTAAATTCGATTTCCAGGACGAGCATTTAAACAGCACGTCAATCTCAATTTCAGTCGCCATCGCTCCTGGCTTTGCTGTATCTGCTGCCGCCGTCATCTTGAGTGGCATAGGCGCGTACGATGCGCGCCACCAACTTGTGGCGGACCACATCGGCCTCACTGAAATGCACGAATGAAACACCTTTGACTTTTTCAAGAATTTCCACGGCATCACGCAAGCCGGAGCGGACCCCTGACGGCAAATCGACCTGACTTAGATCACCGGTGATCACCATGCGCGCATTGTTGCCAAGCCGTGTCAAAAACATTTTCATTTGAACGGCGGTGGTGTTCTGGGCTTCATCCAAAATGACAAAGGCGTCCGCCAGGGTGCGGCCTCGCATGAAAGCCAGCGGTGCGATTTCGATTTCGCCGTTCTCCATCTTTTTCGCTACCTGATTGGCGGGCAGCATGTCGTGTAGGGCGTCATAGAGCGGCCGCAGATAGGGATCAATTTTTTCGCGCATGTCGCCAGGTAGAAATCCTAACTGCTCGCCGGCTTCGACAGCCGGGCGGGACAAAATCAGGCGGTCGATTTCACCTTTAAGCAGTCCTTCAACCGCTTTGGCAACGGCGAGATAGGTTTTACCGGTACCCGCCGGTCCCAGCCCGAAGACCAGATCGTTTTGATCAATGGCCTGCAGATAGGCCACCTGTTGCGGCGAACGCGGCGTGATCTGCCTTTTGCGGGTTTTGACGGCGAATTCTTCGGCACTGATTTGCGCGCCGCCGTTGCCGCCGGAAATGGCCAGCCGGAGGGCGCCATCGACATCGGCGGCTTCGATGGCATCACCTTTTTTCAGCCTGGCATAGAGCCCCCCAAGAACCGTTTCGACGGCGTCTTGTGCTTCGGGCGTTCCGGCGACGGAAACGGCATTACCCCGAGAATTGAGAACAACCTCCAGCTTTTGTTCGATCTGGGCCAGATGGCTGTTGTGACTGCCGAATAGCGCTGGCAGCAGGCTGTTATCACCGAATTCCAACTGCCGCAGATTGGTCGGCGGTGACGCTGGTTTGTTAGCGGATCGTGGGTTCAAGCGCTGATCCTTTGTTCAGAAACTTGCGAGTCATGGGATGCTGGTTCCCCGTCAAGGGAACCCGTCAGGGAATTGGCAAAAGCGTCGGTAATTCTGACCTGCACGATGCGGCCAAAATATTCTGCCGACGCCTGCAGGTGCACCGGCTGCATAAAGGGGCTGCGGCCGGCGAGCTGGCCTTCTTTGCGTCCCTTCCGGTCAAGCAGGACGGTAAAGCTTTCGCCCAGACAGGACTGATTGAATCCGGCTTGATTGGAAGTCAGTAAATCCTGTAGCCGGCTCAGACGTTCACTCATGATTTCATCCGGAACGCAGTTGCTCATTGTTGCCCCGGGTGTGCCGGGCCGCGGGCTATACTTGAACGAATAGGCTTGGATGAAGCCGATTTCCCTGGCCAGATCCATGGTCGCCTCGAAATCAGCATCGCTTTCGCTCGGAAAACCGACAATGAAATCGGACGATAACTTCAATTTCGGCTGGGCCGTCATCAGGCGGTCGTGAAGACGGCGGAAATCGTCGGTGCTGTGATTTCGGTTCATGGCCGATAAAATACGATCCGATCCCGATTGCACAGGCAGATGCAGAAACGGCATGAGCTGTGCCACATCGCCATGGGCCGAGATCAGTTCCTCATCCATGTCGACCGGGTGCGAGGTGGTGTATCGGATCCGCTCAATGCCGTCAATTTCGGCCACCTGGCGAATCAGCCGGCCCAGCCCGACTTCCTGGTCACCGGTAACCGGCGCCCCGTGATAGGCGTTGACATTCTGGCCCAGCAACGTGATTTCTCGCACGCCGTGGGCAGCCAGATTTTCGGCTTCCGCCAGAACATCCCGTACCGACCGAGAAAACTCCGAGCCACGGGTATAGGGCACGACGCAGAAGGTGCAGAATTTGTCACACCCTTCCTGAACCGACTGGAATGCGGAAAACCCCTTGGCCGTTATGTTGGGCAGATGGTCAAACTTCGGTTCTTCCGGAAATTCGATGTCCATGATACCGGCGCCGGGATTCTCGCGAGAACATTCCGGACTGTTTCTCTCACCAGCGCGGGTGGCGCGGGCGATCATTTCTGGAAGTCGGTGATAGGTCTGAGGACCGAGAACAATATCGACAAACGGTGCCCGGTTGATTATTTCGGCGCCGGTGGCCTGAGCGACACACCCGGCGACTGCGATAATTGTCGATTGGCCGTTTTCCCGCCGCGCCTCTTTCATCTGGCGATAGCGGCCAAGTTCGGAGAACAATTTCTCGGCCGCCTTTTCCCTGATGTGGCAGGTATTAACGATGACCATGTCGACATCATCGGCCTCATCGACCGCCCCATAGCCGAGCGGTGCCAGCACGTCCTTCATCCGGTCTGAATCATAGATATTCATCTGACAGCCAAATGTTTTAATGTAGAGTTTTTTTACCAACCTCGCCTATACCGGCCTGGCGATGCTTCGCCATCTCGTCACTGATAGACGGCTTGAAGAGATCGTCGCCAAAGCCCTTTTAATCCGATCCCTTTAGCGGAATACCATAAAGTTCCATGCGGTGACCTACCAGCTCGTATCCCAGTTTTTTGGCAACGGTGCGCTGTAATTCCTCGACATCTTCTTCCTGGAACTCAATTATTTTTCCGGACTTAACATCGATTAAATGATCGTGGTGATCATCGCTGGAGGGTTCATACCGTGCTCGGCCATCGCCGAAATCAAGCCGGTCCAGCAATCCTGCTTCTTCAAACAGGCGGACCGTGCGATAGACAGTCGCGATGCTGATTTTCGAGTCCACCTTAACCGAGCGCCGGTATAATTCCTCAACGTCGGGATGGTCGGCAGCGTCGGAAAGAACGCGCGCAATGACACGGCGCTGCCCTGTCATTTTCATATTACGTTCGATGCAAAGTTGCTCGATACGGGAAACAGTTTTTTGATCAGCCACGGGACCTAATTCTCACCCAATTTAAATTTAAAGTTCCCCATCCTTGCATATGTAATGATCGAGGAACCATACGACGCTAACATCATTGGGCTAAAATGTAACAAACAAGACTGCTAATCAATCTTAAAATTCACAGCCTTCACGCTCTGCGCCGTAATTTGGTGCCGAGCCCGATTTTTTTAGCGAGACTGCTGCGGTGCTTGCCGTAATTGGGCGCCACCATGGGGTAGTCCCGGGGCAAGCTCCATTTTTCACGGTATTCTTCCGGGGTCATGTTGTAGGCTGTTTTAAGATACCGTTTTAGCATTTTGAATTTTTTGCCGTCTTCGAGACAAATGATGTAATCGGGCATTATGGATTTTTTGATGGAAACGGCGGGCTGCAGCCGTTCCGAAGAGGACTGTCCGGACCCGACGGTCAACAAGGTTTTGTAGACGTCCTGAATTAATTGCGGTAATTCAGCGACGGGCAAGGCGTTATTGCTTACATGGGCTGCGACAATTTCCGTCATTAATTCTAAAAATTCACTTTGATTTTCTTGATCCGACATCTAAAATTTTTCCCACCGAAATGGTATAAGTTAATTTGAAACAAAAATTTTTTCGTATTCCTTAAACAACTAATAGACTTGTTGCAAAAGTCTGGTGAGACTTTGTTCAT
>PVBE011080418.1_pt1 | contig 20796 bp, 16 predicted proteins | sample 1631181 | NCBI WGS metagenome assembly PVBE01 (sample SAMN08397723, study PRJNA350692) | Marine metagenome, whole genome shotgun sequencing project. | isolation source: water | place: Pacific Ocean | collected 2012-04 | reverse complement strand
GATCCGGCTCCTGGTTATAGGCCTTCATCCGATCCGTGTCCAAAACCATCAGGTCGTTCGGGCAGATGTACATGCAGGCAGTTACATCACCGCCCTTGCAGCCATCACATTTTTCCGTATGCACGAAAGTCGGCATCTATCATCTCCATGACACGTGTTAATTAAGCGAGTATATGTAACCGTTTCGGCATCAAGCTTTGGTTAGGAAAGCCGCCGCGCTGTTCCCGCGCTTGCCAAAAGCGAAACTGGCCTATACCTGATGACGATGAACCCGTATATTATCTAACATTAATATATAACCGCGGGTGGCCTGTCAAAGACCTTTGCAAGTTTCTTTTTCGCCTTTGGATAAGCGGTTGAGATCGACCGGCCGTTAAGGCCTAATGGCAGAATGTTTTCCTCTTCAAGAGTCCCTTATGCCGACCAGTCTTGATGAACTCACCAAACTTCTGATCGCCTTTCGCGACGAAAGAGAGTGGCGGCAATTTCATGGTTTTAAAGATCTTCTGGTTTCGTTGAATTTGGAGGCTGCCGAGCTTCTTGAATTGGCGCAGTGGAAAGATGAGGAAACTTTGCGCTGCCAACTCGCCGATCCCGCCTTTCGCGATCGTCTGGCCGAGGAAACAGCGGACGTGTTGCTTTACCTTCTTTTGATTTGCGAACGCGCCGGCATTGATCTCGGCCAGGCGGCGGCGGAAAAAATCAAGCACAATGCCGAAAAGTATCCCGTTGAAAAGGCCATGGGCAACGCCCGCAAATACACGGAATTTTGAAGGCGATGCGCCCGGACCCCCGGAAAGGCCTCACGCCGCCGCCCCGGCGGCATGAAGCATTGCGGCGATCTCGCGCCGGTTTTTGCTTTCCGCCAGCTGCAGAGGTGTCATGCCGTTAATATCAGCCCGGTTGACAGTGGCACCGGCCTCGATCAATAGACGGACGATTTCGTTTTTTCCTTTGGCAACCGCCCAATGTAGCGCCAAACCGCCGTTTTTATCGGGGGCATTGATATCGGCGCCCTTGGCGAGAAAGGCGCGGATGATTGGGAGATAGCCTCTTTTTACCGCTTCGATCAGGTTCGCATCCAGCCCTAAACGGCGGTCGAAGGAACCGTATCCGACGTAAACCAGTTCCCCGCCATCGACGATCATCACCGCCGGCTGGTAGGGAAGGCCCAGGGTATCCACCACGTGCGCCCCGTCCCCGAAAGCCAGGGCCGCGGCCTCCGCCCCTTGGTGGTTCCCATAGCCGGCAACCGTGGATCCACCAGGGGAAACGACATAAAATCGGCGTTGGGTTTCGGTCATGACCCCTCGGATTCGGCGGACAACGATTGGCCCGCATCTCTCACCGATGTGCGAATGAAAGGTCTCTATTTCAAGGAGCTAAAATAGTCCCTAAGGACGGCCACCACCTCTGGACGGCTGAATTCGGGAGGAATGTCCTCGCCCGCCGACAGCATCTCGCGTTGTTTGGTGCCGGAAATGCTGACATGGTATTTTTTGTCGTGGGGACAGGTCTTGCCGGTAGCCATGCCCATACACTTTTGGCAGTAAAAAGTGATGTCGATTTTGAATGGCCTAAGCATCAGGGCATCGGGCGAAAGGGTATCGAAAATATGTTGGGCGTCGAACGGTCCGTAATAGTCGCCGACACCGGCGTGATCGCGCCCGACAATTAAGTGTGAACAGCCGAAATTCTGGCGGATGACGGCGTGGATCAACGCCTCTCGCGGACCGGCATAACGCATTTCGATGGGATAGCCGGCCTGAATCACGGTCCCCGGCACGAAGTAATTGTCGATCATCGCCTGAATGGCCTTGGTCCGGGTTTCGGCGGGAATATCACCGGCTTTCAGCCTGCCGAGAACCTGGTGAATAAACACCCCGTCGGTGACCTCGACGGCAATCTTGGTTAAATACTCGTGGCTGCGGTGCATAGGGTTACGGGTCTGGAAGGCGGCCACTCGAGACCATCCTTTTTCGGCGAAAAGGGCCCGGGCTTCAGCACAATGCAGATACAGTCCTTTGTACTTCGCCGGGTAATCGCTTTCGCTCAACACCAGCACCGCGCCGCCGAGATTGACTTCTCCTTGCTCCATGACCTTTTGTACGCCGGGATGCTCTCTATCCTTGGTGGTGAACACATGGGCGCACTCTAAGTCCTTGTCGATGGTGTACTTTTCGGTGACTTCCATGATCGCCATGATCTCGTCCGTTTCCCCATCGACCAGGGCCACCTCTTCTTTGATGCCGATGCTGTCGGCCAACTCCCGCGTCGCTGAGAGGGTGATGGGAATAGGCCAGAAAAGACCGTCTGCCGTCTTCATTTCGACACAGACGCGGCGCCAGTCGGCTTCCCCCATGAAGCCATCGAGCGGCGTATAGGCACCCATGGCGAACATCAGCACGTCAGAGGTTTCACGGCTGGTCATGACGACCTTTTTCAAGCTTCTGGCGCGTTTCAGTTCTTCCGCGCGTTCAATCACGGGAGGCAACAAAGCCTTCAACTCACCACCGCCATGGGGTGGAACCAACTTCGACATATTCATTACCATTTGAGTTTTTCCAATGATGGATAAGGAGCAAGCGTTGCCATCCAATAAAAACCGATAGAGAGGTGGGCCGCGAAACATAAATTTAAACAGCCGCGAGAGCTATCTAAAAGAACAGCCATTCTCTCACTCAAGCAACGAAAAGAAAAAATTCACTCATGGCTTCCGTTTGGCCTGCAGGTGATTTCCACGAAGGGACGAATATTGCCGGCCAATAATCATTTGTAAAATCTATTAATTTTATGAAATGATAGATTTTACAAACTGTTCTCCAGTATAGAATTTTTTCTGGAGCAACGCTCCTCGCCATTGAGCCGTCATGACTGACTTGCCGAATCTTTACCTCCCTTCAGGTTTCCGGCTAAGGTCAAAGCATGGAGGATTAATTGTGTCTGACAGTTTTGGGCCTATCCGAATAATAGCCTCCAGTTATTCGGATAGGCCTTCAATGCAGTTTTTGCTTGCTCACGCCGGCAAGTGGCTTAATCTTTAAGGTGTGGGGTGGCACATTGCCTCTTCGTAACTTGCCTGACTGCCTAGGTACATGGCCCTGGTTACTCCCTGACACTGTGATGCCTCAACGATAACAGGCCGCGTACGGCAAACCCAGGTTATGAAAGGATCGGTCATGGCGACTGGGACAGTCAAATGGTTCAACTCTAAAAAGCGCTACGGTTTTATCGTTCCGGATGAGGGCGACAAGGATGTTTTCGTCCACATGACAGCGGTAGAGCAGTCCGGCATGGGACAGATTACCGAAGGCCAGCGTATAAACTTTACGATTCTCAACGAGCCTCAAGGCTTGCAGGCCGTGGAATTGGCACCAGCCGATGGGCCGGCGGGCCAGGAGCAAGCCGGCGACGCGGAAGAGCCGGCCGAGGCTGCCGATCAAGAAGAGACCAAGGATTAGGTCCCCGGTCATTCTTCAGCGCCAGATTCCGCGAGTGTCGATAACTACTTTGCCTTGCAGGCGGGCGCGGTCAACAGCCTTGAACAACTGATGATCAACGAGCAGGACAACAATGTCGGATTGATCCAGGGCGGCGTCAATTTCCACCAGTTTCAAGCTGGAAAGGTCTTGAAGTTCTTCCGGTAGGACGCGGATATGGGGTTCAACGACCACGACCTCGCCTACCTTACCCAAAGCCAGGGACTTGACGATCTTCACCGCCGGGCTTTCCCGCAGGTCGTCGATATCCGCCTTGTAGGAAAGCCCCAAACAGGCGATGCGGGAAATGGAAACCGCTTCCGCCGCTTTTTTGATCGCCTCGACAATATGATCTGGTTTTGCATCATTAACTTGGCGGGCGGCCTGAATAAGGGTAGTTTCCGCGGGCGCTGAATCGGCTATGAACCATGGATCAACAGCGATGCAATGGCCGCCGACGCCAGGCCCGGGACTGAGGATGCCGACTCGGGGATGGTGGTTGGCAAGCTCCACGGCCTCCCAGACATCAATATTCAAGCGCCCGCAGACCATGGACAATTCGTTGGCGAAAGCAATACTGACGTCTCGATAAGCGTTTTCCGCCAGCTTGACCAGTTCCGCCGTGCGGGCGCTGGTGAGCATGCATTCGCCATCGATAAACAGTCCGTAAAGTTGCGCCGCCCGTTCAGCGCAACGGGCGCTGAGACCACCGATAACGCGGTCGTTGCGGATCAGTTCCAGCAACACCCGTCCAGGCAGGACACGTTCGGGGCTATGGGCGATCCGCACATCGGCCTCGTAACCGGCCTGGTGGGGAAAAGCCAAATCCGCCCTTTGCCCGGCAAGCCATTCGGAAACCGCCTCGGTCGTCCCCACCGGCGAAGTGGATTCAATGATGATCAGATCACCTTTCTTGAGAACCGGGCTCAAGCTCTCGGCGGCGGCCCTGACATGTCCCAAGTCGGGCTTGTGTTCATTGGTCAACGGGGTCGGAACGGCGATGATGAAGGCATCGGCGGGTTCCACCGCCACCGCCGCGCGGAGCTTGCCAGTGGCAACGGCGCTCCTGACCATGATGTCCAAGTCGGGCTCGACGATGTGGACCTTGCCCTGATTGATCAAATCAACCGTTTGAACGTTGGTGTCGACGCCAATCACCGAGACGCCACGGCTGGCCAGGACCGCCGCCGTCGGCAACCCCACATAGCCGAGGCCGAGTACCAAAACTTTTTCAAAGCTAGGCTTCACGCATGATCTCCCTGACGATGCGCTCGCTGGCCTTGCCGTCGCCATAAGGGTTGTGGGCGCGGCTCATGGCGGCATAGGAGTCGTCGTCATCGAGCAACTGTTCACATTCACCAACAATGGTGTTGGTTTCCGTCCCCACCAGTTTGACGGTGCCGGCATCGACGGCTTCCGGCCTTTCGGTTACGCCCCGCATAACCAATACCGGCTTTCCCAGGGCCGGCGCTTCTTCCTGGATGCCACCTGAATCGGTGATGACCAGATAGGCCTGCTCCATAAGATACACGAAAGACAGGTATTCCACGGGCTCGATCAAATGAATGCCCGGCCGGCCACCAAGAATTCGGGCGACCGGCTCTTGGACGTTTGGGTTTAAGTGAACAGGATAGACGATGGCGATGCCGTCCCGCTCGCTCAACCGCGCCAAGGCGGCGCAGATGCTTTCAAAACCTTCACCAAAATTCTCGCGCCTATGGCCCGTGACCAGGATCAATCGCTGGCCGTCCGCGAGATAAGGGAATTGGGCCTTCATCTCCTGGCGAAGCCTTTCATCGCCGCGCAACATGGCGGTGACATGGAACAGGGCGTCGATGACCGTATTGCCAGTGACGAGAATGCGTGAGCGCGGGGCGCCTTCGGCGCGGAGATTTTTGGCCGCGATTTCCGTCGGGGCGAAATATAAATCGGCGATGGCATCGGTCAGCTTGCGGTTCATCTCCTCGGGAAACGGACTGTGGATATCGCCGGTTCTCAAACCCGCCTCGACATGGGCGACGGGAATCTTCCGGTAGAAAGCGGCCAGGGAAGCGGCAAAAGTAGTGGTGGTGTCCCCATGGACGAGAATCCTGTCTGGCTTGAAATCATCGAAGACCGTTTGCAGGCCGGCAAGCACCGCCGAAGTGACATAGGTAAGGTCTTGACCGCCTTTCATGATATTGAGGTCATAGTCCGGGTGGATGCCAAACAGCCCCAGAACCTGGTCCAACATTTCCCGATGCTGAGCGCTGACACAGACTCTGGAGTCAATGCCTGGCGTTGCATTCATAGCTTTGACCACCGGCATCATTTTGATAGCTTCGGGCCGGGTGCCGAACACGCTTAAGATTCGCATTTCCGCCTGTTACCCTCGGCCGATGCTGAAAAGAAAACGTTTTGCAACAGAGGTCACTGGATATCGTGATCACCGTCATTTCGCAAGAACGGCTTTCGGCTCGCCCGTCAAGAAGCTATTGTTACCCGTCGGGTTACTTTTTGACCGAAGTGGAAAGTGCTCAATGATTTCTTTTAGGGATTCTCGTTATCCAGCAGTGCTGGCCGCCGCTATCCTTGCCGTTTTTTACGGTGGCCCCTTGGCGGCAGCCGAGCTGGCGGCGCACCGCGCCATCTACTCTCTAAAACTGGGAGAAACCCGAAACGATGGCAAATTCATCAAGGCCCACGGTGCCTTGATGACGGTTATGGAGAAATCCTGCGACGGTTGGATCATGGCTCAAACCCTGAAAATGGACCTGGATACCATCGAAGGCACGACGATCAATCAAGATATGCGCTATACCAGTTGGGAATCTTTTGACGGAGGAACATACCGCTTTTTCTCGCACAACCACTCAGGGCGGGGTCGGGATGAGTTCAAGGGCCAGGCCACGACAAGCCAGGACGATGGCCACGGCGAAGCTATTTTTAAATTGCCCGGAAACAAAACCATCCCCCTGCCGGAAGGAACGCTTTTCCCCATCAGTCACTTAGCTTGGTTGATCGATCGGGCCATGGCCGGAGAACGCCAGGTACCCCGCTTTCTGTTCGACGGCGCCGACGATGAAGGCCCCCAACAGGTATTCACCTTCATCGGGCCAAAGGTCACCTCCAGCAAAAATGGGATAACGGTGCTGGGGTCGTTGACCGATCGCCCAGGTTGGTCCATGAGCATGGCCTTTTTCCCGGCCGGCAGTCCCCAGTCCAAGCCTGAATACGAGATGGAAGTCCTGCAACTAGATAACGGTGTGACGCCCCGTATAGTGTTGGACTATGATAATTTTTCAGTGATCCTGGATTTACAGAAAATCGAAGCTGTTCCGTCACCACCCTGCTAATAAAATTCTGGACGGGGTCCGAGAGAGAATACCGCTTATGGGGAGCATACGCGAAAGGTTACGGCGGGGCGCTCATGCAGTCGCTCTTTCGATGCCGGTGGTTGTGGTGCTTTTTTCTTTTATCTCAACCATTGCCGCTGAATCCGGATTTATCGGCATGCAGGTGCAAGGGGTATAGCCAACCATAGCCGAGGCGTTGGGTCCTTCACGCGCGCGAGGCGTTTTGATCCGTGATGTCGCTCTCGGCGGCCCCGCCGACAAGTCTGGTTTTCGCCGTGGTGACATAATTTTATCTTTTGCCGGCAAGCTTCTTGGGAGCCGGATGCAGAGCCCAGAACATACCTATATTGATATGAAACAACGCCCCGGCGGACTGACGCTGGCCCCTAGCCTTTTCTTGCTTCCGCCACCAACTGCTTCATCGTTTCAATGTCAATAGCGCTACGTATCAGGTGTTTGCCGATGATGAAGGCGGGTGTACCGGTAATCGCCAGGGATTCGGCCAATTGGTAATTTTTTTCTATCATCTTTTCAATGCCGGGATCAGCCATGATTCGGCGCAGCTTGCCGACATCGAAGCCTTTTTTAGCGGCAATTTTCATCACTTTCCGCACCGGCAATTCGCCTCTGTTGTTCATCAATGCCGAGTGAAAAGCTGGGTATTTTACCTTGTCCATCTTCCAAACTGCCAGCGCCGCCCGCGCCGCGGCCACGGAATCCGGGCCGAGAATGGGGAATTCCTTAAAGACATAGCGGATTTTGCCATCGGATTTCATCAAGGTCATTAAAGAGGGGAAAACCTGCTTACAAAACCCGCACCGATAGTCAAAAAACTCGACGATGGTGACATCGCCCTTGGGATTGCCGCCAACGGGAGAGATGGGGTCGTTTTCCAGTTTGCCACGTAGGGACGCTAGGTTTTTTTGCGCCTTTTCGCGGACTTGGGCCTCCTGCTTGGCCCGCAATGCCCGGATGGCTTCAACCAGGACCTCCGGATTGTGGGTCAGGTAATCCCGCACCACCCCCTCCACCGCCTGTTTTTGCCGAGGGGACAATACCTCCTCGGCAGCCATGGCCGACGGAACGGCAAGGATGAACAGAACGAAAAAAAACCGTGCAAAACCAGCAAGACTCACGGCAAACCCTAATCCAAAATGTTTATTAGCAAAGTGTGAATTACGGTTACATGATGCGCCATGCGCGGCATGAACACAAGTTTGTCCGCCAGGCGATCACCTAAAATTGAAACCCCCGCCGATATCCGTCCATGCCAGAAGCATGGCCTGAGTGCGGCGAACGATGACGAGGCCATCCTCGCCGTTGACCACCCGGAGCGCCGGAACATTTTCTATATCAACGATCGAGAGATGGTCCCAGGCGATATCGCCGGAACCTACGATCACCCAGTCATCGGGCAAGGATTGCAAGGAAGATATGGCGGCGGGATCAAGGACATGCAGTTGTCCCACGGAACCGATGATGGCGCGAGGAGCCGCACAGCCCGAGAAGGCGGCGACCGTTCCGGCCAGAAGCACCGCCAAAATCCCTTGGCGTATTATCTCTCGTCCCTATTTTTTCTTTGCTGCTTGCAAGATATCCTGGGATTGCAGCCAGCCGACCGACCCACGGGGTAGAATGGTCGCCGCCCGACCAGCTTGATAACGGGCGACCTTAGGGTTGCCTTGAAGCATGGCTTCTTCGGCCAGGGCCAAGGAGCTATGGCCCATCCGGCCCTGCCGGCCATATGCGATAGCCAGTTGATGCCAAAAGAAAGGCACATCTTTTTCCCTTAGCAGAGCCGCCCGGAAGTTCAAGATTGCCTGGTCCAGCAAAGCAGGATCGTTCAATTCCAACTGCGCCTGAGCCAAGCCGCTTCTTAGCAGGGCCGAGTGCGGCAACAATTGAACAGCCCTTTCATAAGAGCCAAGGGCGGCGGCGGCACGCCCATTTTCAAACAGCATCTGTCCTTTCAATTCGTGAAAATAAGGATCATCGGGGCGATCCTTGATAAGCCCATCAATCAGACGCAAAGCTTTTTCCAGGTCCGGATGACGGTAATAGGCGATGGCCCTGGCGTAACGGGAAACGAGGCTGTTATCGGTCTCTTTGTAACGTCTGAGGGTGATTGCCAGGGGCTCCAGGAAGGCATAAAGCTTGGCTCGCATGCGCTTGTGCATTTCCTGGAAACGGCTAGGGAATGGTTTATCCGTGTTGGGCGATTTGACCAGATGCGCGCGGATGGCATCCATCCGTTCTCTGGTCAAAGGGTGGCTCCGAAGGTAGGGATCTTGGCGTGAGGCGCTTAGCAATTCCTGGCCGCTGAGAGTATCAAAGAATTCTAGCAATCCCTGCGCCGATTGGTTGGTCGTGTCGAGAAACCTGAGCGCCGCCTGATCAGCCGCCGATTCTTGGGTGCGGCTGTAATGGAGGAGTGAACGCAGCCCAGTCTGTTTCCCGCCCAAGACGATGACTTGCCCGACATCGGGACGACCGCCGATGGCGGCGGCGCCGCCGAGAATATAAGCAAGAATGGTTTGCGCCGTACTTTTTTTCAATGCCTGGCGGGCACGTGACAAATGACCGCTGGCAATGTGGCCCGTTTCATGGGCGATAACGCCGATGACCTGACCGGCATGCCGGGATTTCATCAACAGACCGGTATTGATGAAGATTTTCTGCCCGCCGGCGACAAAAGCGTTGAGTGAATTATCCTTAACCAGATAGATCTTGATGTCCGAGGGTTCTAGACCGGCAGCTTGGAACAGTGGCGTCGAATAGATGCGAATGGTATTTTCAATCTCGGCATCCCGGATAAATGAAAACGAGTTCGCGAGAGAGCCCGCCGACCCCAAAAGGAAAAGGGCAAAAAACACCATTACGGTAAGTGAGCAAGCAATGCGTTTTATCAAAGCCTTTGAACCCGTCATGCAAAATCACCTGATTGGCGGTCCCGGCCAAAGTAAGTATGGAACTAGGCGGCGTCAATTCGTGGCATGCCTTTTCATCCTGTTGCTCGGCGCCTGCGAGAGGGGCGAAAGTTTACTGTCCTTGATCACCCCCGATGAAACAAAACCCGAGGAAAAGATGGAGTTTTACCCCGGCGGTGTTGTGGCGGACGAGCCACGCGCCGCCTTGATCGGCCGCGACATTCTTACCGACGGCGGCACCGCGGTGGACGCGGCGGTGGCCGTATATTTCGCCCTCGCCGTCACCATGCCTTCCTCCGCCAGCCTCGGCGGCGGTGGCACATGCGTGGTCTGGAACCATTGGAACGGCGCTGCCGAAGCCATCGATTTCCTGGCCCGGGCGCCACAAAAGGTCCCGGCGGCGGCGTCCCGCCCCAGCGCCGTTCCTGGAAACCCGCGAGGCTTCTTCGCCTTGCACAACAAATATGGACGGTTACGCTGGGAACGGGTGTTGGCCCCGGCGGAAAGGTTGGCCCGCTTCGGTCACCCGGTTTCGCGGGCCCTCGCCGAAAATTTGGCGGCCGTGGAAGGAGCCCTGTTGGCGGAGATGGAAACCCGGCGCATCTTTAGCCGGGCGGACGGAGTGGGGTTGCTCAAGGAAGGGGAAATCCTTAAGCAATCGGACTTGGCGGTGATCTTGGAAAACCTGCGCCGTCTGGGAGTGAACAATTTCTACACTGGCAAGGCGGCCGCCAAACTGGTCGATGCCTACAACCGCGCGGGCGGATCGCTTAACCTGGAAGACCTCCGCAATTATGCTCCTCGGTGGCGGGAAACCCTCAGGGTGCCGTTTGATTTTCTGACCCTCCATTTTGCTCCCCCGCCGGCGGCGGCGGGTGCCGTCGAGGCAGAAGCCTTGGCCATGCTGACTCAGGGCGAACGCTACCTAAAGGCATCACCCGAAGAGCAACCCCACCTTTTCACCGAAGCCATCCTGCGTGCCTTCGCCGACCGGGGACAGTGGCTCAGGCAAGATGGCGGCAGCACCATCGCTGCCTCCGAATTGCCCTCCCAGGAACGCATCGAGAGACTGATGGCAAGCTACCGGCCCGAGCGCCACATCCCGGCGGGATCTCTCGATCCGGCGCCGGTCAAAAGGCCGGAAAACCCCGCCGCCATCAGCTTCGTGACTTTGGATGGCAGCGGTTCGGCGGTAGCTTGCGCGTTGACGATGAACAACCAGTTCGGCACCGGACGAATCGCTCCTGGAACGGGCATTCTGCCAGCAGCGCTGCCGGGACAGGAAGGCCGCGGTCCGATTTCCCTGGGACCGGTTATCGTGGTGGATCATGAGTACAATGATTTTTACTTTGCCGCCGCCGCCAGTGGCGGCGTTACGGCGCCGAGCGCCATAACAAGTGTTTTGACGGAGGCCATCCTCAAAAAACAACCGTTGAGCCAAGCCCTGACCGCTAAACGCCTCCATCATGGCGGCTTTCCCGATCTTGTCTATTACGAGCAAGGTTACAATGAGACCGCGCTCCAGGCCCTTATCAAACGCGGCCACCGCATAGCCGCCACCGCCGAACTGGGACGGGTCAACGCGGCGGCCTGCGTCAGCGGCCTGCCGTTCCAGCCGGGAACCTGTACGCTGAAGGCGGACCCGCGTGGCTTCGGCTTGGCGATCACCGCCGAGCAGTATGAGCAGTGACCCCGGCGGATTTCCCGTTATGGCCCTGAAGATTGCCAGACGCGGAACCATTCCGCCCTTCATCGTCATGGACGTGCTGCGCGCCGCCAACGAGCGCGCCGCCGCCGGCGGCAACGTTCTTCATCTGGAAGTCGGCCAGCCCAGCACCGCCGCCCCCAGTGCCGTCCTGGAAGCGGCGAAAGCGGCGCTTGCCGCCGATCGCCTGGGCTATACCGACGCCTTGGGCCTTCCGGCGCTACGCCAGCGGCTTGCCGGTCATTACCAAAACACCTATGGCCTTTCCCTCGACCCCGGCCGTATTGCGGTTTGCACAGGCTCCTCGGGAGCGTTTATCGTCGCTTTTCTGGCCGCTTTTGAGGCCGGGGACCGTGTGGCCTTGGCCAGTCCCGGCTACCCCGCCTACCGCAATATTCTAAAAGCCCTTGATATCGAGCCGGTCAATCTGGTCTTGGGTCCGGATACCGATTTCCAGCCAACGCCGGAAGTGCTGGAACGAATCGGTGGCGGGATTGACGGCCTGATCATCGCCAGTCCCTCGAACCCGACCGGCACCATGATCCACCGGCACGGCCTCAAGGCACTTAGCAACTATTGCGCCGAAAATAGGATTCGCTTGATATCCGACGAAATCTACCATGGCATCACTTACGGGGAGCCGGCGGAGACCGCCGCCGCTTTCGATTCCGAAATCATCATCATCAACAGCTTTTCGAAGTATTTTTCGATGACCGGCTGGCGGCTTGGCTGGATGGTGGTCCCAGAGGGACTGCTGCGCTCGGTGGAATGCTTGGCGCAGAATCTGTTTATCTCGCCACCGACCCTGTCCCAAAATGCGGCCATTGCGGTATTTGACTGCCAGCAAGAGTTGGACGCCAACGTCGCCCGCTACGCTCGCAACCGGGCGGTGCTCCAGGGGGAACTGCCGAAAGCCGGGTTCGATAAGCTAGCCGCATCCGAGGGCGCTTTTTACCTTTATGCCGATGTCGCCCACTTGACCAATGACAGCGAGGATTTCTGTCAACGGATGCTGGTGGAAACCGGGGTGGCGGCAACGCCAGGGGTCGATTTCGACCCCAAGCGCGGCAACCAATACGTCCGTTTTTCTTTTTCCGGCGCCACCGATGACATGGTGAAAGCGGCGGATAGACTCATTGAATGGCGGCTTTGATCCCAACCGGTTGCGCGAACGGAACCTCGGGTTCAGCCGCTAAAGCGTTGCCACCAGCCCTTGCGCCGTGATTCCGGTTGCTCCCGCCCCTTGTCCGCGCCGACGTCAATGACGGTGGTTTTACCGGCCTTGCTTTCATTCCCGCCCGCTTCCGTCTGGTCCTTGGCGGCGGTTTCACCCTTGGCGCCGATGTCACCGGCGGCATCGACGGTCTTGGCCTTACGCCGGCGCTTGGGTGCGGCCCTTGTCTTTGCCTTTGCCTTTGCCTTTGCCTTTGCCTTTGTCTTTGTCTTTGTCTTTGTCTTTGTCTTTGTCTTTGCCTTTGTCTTTGCCTTTGCCTTTTTCGGTTTCTTTTCCACGGTCTTCGGTTCGGGGCCAACGATTTGGGTTGTGGCCTCGGTTTTGGAAGTAGTCTCTTTTTGCTTGCGCTTTCCAGCGGTGCTTTTGACCGAGCGGCATTTTTGGGTGCTGGACCCGCTCTTGGTTTTTGCTTCCATCGGCGCCGCCTTGAATTCGTCGGCAGAAGAGACAAGCAAGATGGTTTCGCTTTCGGGAGGCTGTAAGAGAATGGCCTCTGGGGGACCGCTCAGCAAGGAGGTATCAACCGCGGAATCTTTGCTCCGTTCCTGTTTGTCCTCGCTTTCCGGCTTGCCGGTTTCGACCTGCGTGTCAGGGCTTTTACGGGACCGCCGGCGTCCACCGCGCCTACCGCGGCGGCGTTTGCCCCGGAATTCGTCCGTTTCACCGGTTGCCGTTTCCGTGGCGGTCTCCTGGGATGTCTCGGCAACTTGGTCCGTGGCGCTGTTTTTCCCGGCCTCGACCGTTGCTTCCTGCTCCTCGCCAATGGGTTTTCGGCGGCGGCGCCCGCGGCCGCGGCGGCGACGTCGCTTGGGGCTTTCTTCTCCGCCCTCCGATTGAGGTCTTTCTTTCGCCGCCAAGCCTTCACCGCCGGCGATCGGGACAGCGGGGGCTTTGGTGGGCGCTGTCTTTCCCCGTTCGATGCGATGATTCGGCGGAATGAGCGAATCATCGGCGGACAGGCTGACGATAAAATCGTTACGGCTCTCGATATTGGCCAGGGCGGCGCGTTTCTGATTGAGGATATAAAGCGCCACTTCCGTCGAAACATGGACGGTAATCTCTTTCGAATGGTTCTGGTTGCCTTCCTCTTCGATAGCGCGCAAAACGTTCAAGGCGGCAGATTCCGTTGAGCGCCGAATGCCCGAGCCGCTACAATGGGGGCAGGGTTTGGAACTGGTTTCAATCAGACTGGGCCGCAACCGCTGGCGGGACATTTCCAGAAGGCCAAAAAGACTGATCCTACCCATTTGAATACGGGCGCGGTCGCTGCGCATGGCTTCCTTGAGCTGCCGCTCGACCTTGACGTTGTTGCGCCGAACTTCCATGTCGATGAAATCGATGACTATGAGCCCGGCAAGATCGCGCAGACGTAATTGGCGGGCGATTTCGTCGGCGGCCTCCAGATTGGTTCTCAGCGCCGTTTCCTCGATATTTCGCTCTTTTGTGGAACGGCCTGAGTTGACGTCGATGGCGACAAGGGCTTCGGTGGGACTAAAGACGATGTAGCCACCGGACTTGAGCTGGATTTCAGGCAAGTGAATGGCATCCAACTGGCTTTCCACATGATAATAATGCATCAGGGATTTACCGGTTTCGCGGTACTTTTTCACCCGCTTGGCGTGGCTGGCAATCATTAGCTTCATGAAATCCTTGGCCATGCGGTAAGCGGTGTCGCCATTGACGATAATCTCGTCGATATCACGGCTGTAGCGGTCGCGGATGGCGCGCTTGATCAAGTTGCCCTCTTCGTGGATCAGGGCCGGAGCCATCGATTGCAATGTTAAATTGCGGATGCCGTCCCAAAGACGCATCAAATATTCGTAATCACGCTTGATTTCCGGCTTGCTGCGATTGATGCCCGCGGTACGCACGATGACCGCGACACCCTCGGGAATGCCAAGGTTGCCGAGAACGGATTTCAATCGCTTGCGATCGGCGCCGTTGGTAATCTTCCGCGAGATGCCACCGCCGCGCGCCGTATTGGGCATCAATACGCAATAGCGTCCGGCCAGTGAAATGTAAGTGGTAAGCGCCGCGCCCTTGTGGCCCCGTTCCTCCTTGACCACTTGGATGAGCATGACCTGGCGGCGCTTGATGACTTCCTGGATTTTGTAGCGGCGCAGCGAAGGCTTGACCCAATGGGCCTCAACCTCTTCGCTGTCGTCCCCGCCGATGGTTTCCAGTTTTTCACCATTCGCCTCGCCGTCATCCACCGATTTACCGTCCGCGTCGGCTTTTTCGGCGGGGTCTTGCTCAGCAACCAGCGCTTGCCGGTCTTCAATGGGAATCTGGCAGTAGTCGGGATGAATTTCGCTAAAGGAGAGGAATCCGTGACGGTTGCCGCCGAAATCGACAAAGGCCGCTTGCAGGGATGGTTCAACCCTGGTGACTTTTGCTAAATATATGTTGCCTTTAAGTCGCTTTCGGGATTCTACTTCGACGTCAAAATCTTCTAAACGGCTTCCGCTGAGAACCACCACCCGGGTTTCCTCCGGGTGACTGGCGTCGATAAGCATTTTTTTGCTGGTCATTAACTTGTTGACTCCATGGCACCACAGCCATCCGTATGCCCGGCCCTAGAATTCGGCGGGCGCGGGAACGGGGCCTAGAGGTGCAAAATTTTGGTGTTCGCATGCAGCCGGAGGCGCCAGCGAAATACCCTCTGACCATTTTCATGGGTAGATTTTGAACGGGAGTCGTTCGCGCTGCTCTATCCGGCATTGAGAAATCCTAAGACTAAGAAATCATTCAATCGCGGCTGATGATATTTCCAATAGTTGCAGACAGCCACTTTGTTAACATAACGGTAGGAATTAAGTTCGACAATCGTCTTGTTGCTTTTAGCTCTGTGGAATATTAAGCCCATTGAGGTTAACAGCAAGACCGTGTGACATTTTTTGGCGGTATTTTTAAGGGCCTTACAGCGGGAAAATGCTTTATGCCGCGGTTTGTTTCCGTTTTTCATCTGCTTTTTCTTGTCTTGCCGGCGGGGCTTATTTTCGGCGCCGCCCCGCACCCCGCCGCCGCCGAAGCCGTCGTCACGGATGTACGGGTTGGCGAGCATGGCGGCATGACCCGGTGCGTCTTCGATTTGACCAGTCAGGTGACGTTCAATGTTTTCACCTTGTCCGATCCCGAGCGCATTGTCGTTGATTTACCGGAGGTGGGGTGGCGTCTTCCTGGGCAGCCCTTGCCAAGCCGAACAGGGTTGTTGAAAACACTCCGTTACGGCTTGCACAAGACGAAAAATTCCCGCGTGGTTCTGTATGTCAATGGACCGGCGGCGATTGCCAGAGCTTTTTTGGTGGCGCCGTCGGCTGGCCATAAGTACCGATTGGTGATCGATTTGGTCGCAACCGGCGGCGCGGCCAAGCAAGGAAATTCACCAGCAACGGGACTGTGGCAAGCCTCTCAGCCTCGGTTTTCCGCCGCATCCCCGGAAAGGGCGGCGGCCCCGTTTTCACCACCTTTACGCAAGCCTATGGCCCGGAAACGTCAAAAGAAATGGGTCGTCGCCATCGATCCAGGCCATGGCGGCGTCGACCCCGGCACCATTGGCGCCAAAGGAATGTACGAGAAGCACATCACCTTGGCCGTGGCCCGTGAAATCAAGAAACGTTTAGAACGCAGCGGTCGTTTTCGCGTCGTTTTGACACGTAACCGCGATATTTTCATCCGCTTGCGTGATCGCGTCGTCATCGCCCGTGAAGCCGGCGCCGATCTGTTCATGTCTATTCATGCCGATTCCATCAAGAACAAGAACATACGCGGCCTTTCCGTCTATACCCTTTCCGAAAAGGCCTCGGACAAGGAAGCGGCGGAGTTGGCCGAGCAAGAAAACAAGGCCGATCTCATCGCCGGGGTCGATCTCAGCAACGAATCACCCGAGGTCACCAACATCCTCATCGACCTGGCTCAGCGCGAAACCATGAATCAGTCTGTTCATTTCGCCTCGTCTCTGGTTGGAGAGTTAAAGCATAAAATCCGGATTCTGCGAAATAGCCATCGGTTCGCCGGTTTCGCTGTCCTCAAGGCGCTCGATGTGCCTTCCGTCCTGATTGAAGTGGGTTTCCTATCCAACCGCCAGGACGAACAGGCGCTGAGAAGTAAAGGCTACCGCGCAAAATTGGCCTCGTCTATCGAGCGCGCCATCGAAAGCTATTTCGCCCAAATCGAAGAGGCTTACAGGAAATAACCCGTTTCCCATCGCCGTCATAAGTCGGCCATATTTTCACGCTAACTGAAACATCCGGTCAGCTCGGTTATAATACTCTCTCCGCACAAATTTTCCGGTTATGTGAGACCATGTTCAAAGCCATCCTCAGCCTGTTGGGATCAGTTTTCATTTTGGCCATCCTGGGCGCGGTGGGGATGCTGTTCGTTTTCCATCATTTCGGGCGCGCCTTACCCGACTATCGCCAGCTCGCCGACTATGAGCCGCCGGTGATGACCAGGGTCTATGCCGGCGATGGACGGCTGTTGTCCGAATACGCCGTCGAGAAACGGGTTTTCGTGCCTATCAAGGCAATGCCGAAGCTGGTTGTACGGGCCTTTCTCTCGGCCGAGGACAGGCACTTTTATAGCCATCCCGGCGTTGATTTTCTGAGCATCGCCCGCGCCATGCTAACCAACGTCAGAAACTTGGGAAAAGACCGCCGTCTCGTTGGCGCTTCCACCATTACCCAGCAGGTGGCGAAGAATTTTCTGCTTAACAATGAGGTGTCCTGGGAGCGTAAAATCAAGGAAGCTATCCTTGCCTTCCGTATGGAGCGCGCTTTCAACAAGGATCGGATTTTAGAGCTTTATCTAAACGAGATTTATTTGGGCTTCGGTTCCTACGGCGTTGCGGCGGCGGCGTTGAACTATTTCAACAAGTCCTTGAACGAACTGACCACCGCCGAGGCCGCCTATCTCGCCGCCCTGCCCAAGGCTCCCAATAATTATCATCCTGTCAAGTATCCCGCCGCCGCCAAGAAACGCCGCGATTGGGTCATCGGACGTATGTTGATGGACGGCCTGATCACCGCCGACGAGGCGGAAATGGCCCGAGCCATGAGGCTGGAAGTGCGCCAGATGGCCAAAACCGAGTTCATCAGGGCTGAATATTTTGCCGAGAACGTCCGCCGCGAACTGGCCGAACGCTATGGCGAACGTCAATTGTACAAAGGTGGTCTTTTAGTGCGCACAACGCTCGATCCGAGGCTCCAGGAGATCGCCGATACGGTCCTGCGCCAAGGACTCGAAACATATAACCGCCGCCACGGCTGGCACGGCCCCCTCGCCAGCATGGAAGTGGGTGCCGATTGGCCCGCCAGGCTGGCCAATGTGGACCCTCCCCCTGGCCTCGGCGGCTGGCAGCTGGCAGTGGTCCTGGGTGTTGACAAGGCTGGTGCCGACATCGGCTTTCGCGACACCAGCCACGGGCGTATTCCCCTGGCCGAGATGAAATGGGCGCGGCCTTGGATGGAAGATCAGAAATTGGGTCCGCCCGTGCTGGAAGCGGCCAGCGTTTTGACCCTGGGTGCCGTAATCGCCGTCGAATCTGTCACCGCCGATGCCAAAGGCAAAATTTATCCGGAAAATACTTTCGGCTTGCGACAAATCCCCGAGATCGAAGGGGCCCTGGTGGCCTTGGATCCCCATACGGGACGTATTTTGGCCATGACCGGCGGCTATGAATACGCCAAAAGCCAGTTTAACCGAGCCACCCAGGCCATGCGGCAACCGGGCTCGGCATTCAAGCCTTTCGTCTATTTGGCGGCCTTGGACAGCGGTTTTTCGCCCTCGACTTTGATCCTGGATGCTCCTTTTGTCATCGACCAAGGGCCTGGATTGCCGAAATGGCGCCCTTCCAACTATACCAAAAAATTTTATGGTCCCAGCACCATGCGGTTGGGGGTCGAGAAATCGCGCAATCTGATGACCGTGCGCTTGGCGCAAACCATCGGTATGGAAAAAGTGGCCGAATACGCCGAACGATTCGGTCTCGTCGCAACATTGCCGCGCCGGCTCGCTTCATCCTTGGGCGCCACGGAAACGACGCTTCTTAAGATCACCACCGCTTACGCCATGCTGGTCAACGGCGGAAAGAGAATTACGCCGACCTTGATCGACCGCATCCAAGACCGCCACGGCCGCACCGTGTTCCGTCACGACAACCGTGGCTGCGCCGTTTGCCGCGCCACTTTTTGGATGAACCAACCGGTGCCGGTCATTGCGGAGCACCGCCAAGAGGTTACCAACCCCTTAAGTGCCTATCAGGTGGTTTCCATATTGCGCGGCGTGGTCCAACGCGGCACCGGCAGACGGATCAAGACGGTCGGCAAACCGCTAGCCGGCAAGACCGGCACCACCAATGACAGTGTCGATACATGGTTCATCGGCTTTTCGCCGGACTTGGCGGTGGGGGTGTTCGCCGGCTTCGACGAGCCGCGCACGCTGGGCCGCAAAGAGCAAGGCGCCTCGGTTGCCGCTCCCATTTTCCGCAATTTCATGGCCAAGGCTTTACAGGGACAGCCCACCGTCCCCTTCCGCATTCCGCCGGGCATTCGCCTGGTGCGCGTGAACGGAACCACCGGCCGGCTGGCGAAGAAGGGAGACCGCTACGTTATTCTGGAGGCTTTCAAGCCCGGTACCGTGCCAACGGAAAATAGCGAGGTCCTGGAAGGCTATACCACAACCGTAAGCGACACCCCCGCCACCGGTACCGGCGGCCTGTACTGAAGGAATTTTCCGGCTGACGGGCGGGGTAAAAGCAAAGGGCTGATCTTGGCCTTTGTATTGGCGCGCCTTTGTGGTTAAAAAATTCCTGAAAAAGAAACGGAGAAGCTTAAATGCGTGCCGAAATTGAAGTCCTGACGGAAGAAATCGAGCAGTCGCTAGAGCTGCTGAGGAGGCATCTTTGACTACGAATCCACCCTCGCCCGGCTGGAGGAATTAAACGCCAAGGCTGAAGATTCGGAGCTTTGGAAAGACCCGGTAAAAGCGCAAACATTGATGCGCGAACGCTCGCGCCTGGAAAACGGCCTCAAAGCCATGGATAGCCTGGAGCGCGAGCTTGCCGACAATATCGAGCTAATCCAATTGGGCTCGGCGGAAGACGATCAAGATATTATCGCCGATGCCGAGGCGGCTCTGAAAACGTTGAGAGGGCGTGCCGCCAAGGAGGAACTTCAGGCCTTGCTGTCGGGCGAGGCCGACGCCAACGATTGTTACCTGGAAGTTCACGCCGGCGCCGGCGGCACCGAGGCCCAGGACTGGGCGGAGATGCTTTTGCGCATGTACGTCCGCTGGGCCGAATCGCACGATTACAAGGTTGAATGGCTGGAAGAAAGCGGCGGCGAGGAAGCCGGCCTGAAATCGGCGACGATTAGGGTGCTGGGCGCTAACGCCTATGGCTGGATGAGTACCGAAAGCGGCGTGCATAGGCTGGTTCGTATCTCGCCTTTCGACGCCAGTGCCCGGCGGCACACCAGTTTCGCCTCGGTTTGGGTCTATCCGGTGGTCGATGACGCAATCGAGATAGAGATCAGGGACAAGGACCTGCGCGTCGACACCTATCGAGCGTCCGGCGCCGGCGGCCAGCATGTCAACAAAACCGACAGTGCCATCCGCCTGACCCATCTTCCCACCGGCATCGTCGTGCAGTGCCAGAACGACCGCTCACAACACAAGAACCGCGCCACCGCCATGTCGATGTTGAAGGCGAGGCTGTACGAACAGGAACTGTACAAACGCGAGGAGGAAGCCAAGGCCAAGCGTGAAGCTAAAACCGAGATCGGCTGGGGTCATCAGATCCGTTCATATGTCCTGCAACCCTATCAAATGGTCAAGGATCTGCGAACGAAAGTGGAAACCAGCAATACCCAGGCCGTTCTCGATGGCGACCTCGACGATTTCATGGCCGCCGCCCTGGCCACCAAACTCAAGAGAAACGGGGAATAGCAGCAAGACCGACAGAGAGGGCGTCCCTTCACTGCAACAAAATCTCCCGGAAATAAATAGCCTCCGCCTTGGCCGGCGCCAGCGCGTCGTTGATAATGGCAAAAAAGTTGAGGCGCATCAGTTCGGTTCCTTTCCTTTCCTTTCCTTTCCTTTCCTTTCCTTTCCTTTCCTT
>PVBE011905042.1_pt1 | contig 20800 bp, 12 predicted proteins | sample 1631181 | NCBI WGS metagenome assembly PVBE01 (sample SAMN08397723, study PRJNA350692) | Marine metagenome, whole genome shotgun sequencing project. | isolation source: water | place: Pacific Ocean | collected 2012-04 | reverse complement strand
GACATACCTCGGACAGCACTTGCAGACGTAGAAGCAGCCAATATCTTTGATCCATTCTCCAGTTCTAAACTACCTTTATTCCAGGATATTATACCCTGCTGCATCCATTTAGGTAAGTTTTCATATGCAGTCTGTAATCTCCCTAAAAGATCTCTTGCAGTTGCTGCTTTGTTAGCAAGAATACCAATATTAACATTATCATTAAATACCGCATAATGTAAAAGATAAGATACAGACGTAGTTGACTTACCAGTCTGTCTAGGCATCTTACAAATATTAAATCTATGATCGTGGAAGTTTTTAATCAACTTCTCTTGAAAATCATAGGGTTTAAAAGGAACCAGACCTTCATCCAAACTAACAATCTTTACATGCTGTTTTGCAAAGTAAACTGGATCATGCTTACACGCCATGAACTCCAGGATTTGTTCCTGTGTAAATTCTTGGGCAACATTCGCTTTTTTTAATAGCGGATTACCTAGATAAACATCATCCATTGTTGGCATAATAATCTCCTACGTCATTTCGTAACGACCAAATCTATCGTGTCCTCTAGGCTTATTTAACATAGATGTATCATGGTCTATAGTTTTTCTTGTCAAATCTAGTATTTTTTGTAAATTCTCTGCTTTCTTCTTTAACTCTTCTATTTCCCTATCTTCCTCCCGTTTGGAGGAGTGGTTCTCCGGGGTCATGTTCCGATACTTGGTAAGACCAGAGTTTAGCACCAGGATACACTTTTCTCACTTGATCCTGTACTTCTCTGCGTGATGGTTTTTTGACTGAAGGGAAAAACATTTGTACCATGTAGTTCCTTCCCCTCCAAGCCAAATGGACGGCTATTATGTTGCCGACCTTTTGATAATTGGGAAGTCTTGTTGCTTCTGACACATAATGAATGTTTGGAGGTGTTCGTCTAAGAGGTACTGGTTTTACAATGTCTATGACATCTGCAAATGTATTTCCATCAGAATTCTCAATAGAGACATCCTCACTAATAACTTTGTCGCCAACTTTTACATCATGTTCTGCGAACCAACCTTTATTTACTTCCAGTGCGAAGAGGACTGGGGAATCTGGGCCAACGTGCTCATTATTTAAAGGTTTAAGTTCTTTAATGCTCTCAATTATACCCCACTTATCGATGAAAGCAACATCCAAAGGAATAGTTGTATGTTGCATATGAAATGTATGATAGTCTATACTATCAAACAAAAACAACATTCCACTATCTTCATCCAGACTTTCTCTGAACATCAGACCTGCTTTAAATTCCCCATTAGTAGAGGGAATCTCAACATTAAGTGGTAATAAAAATTTCATATTTTAATGAATTGAGCTTAAGTATTTATCTTATCCTCCGTTTCCACCGCCATTGCTACCATTACCGTTGCCGTGGCCACCGTTACCATTGCCACCATTGCCATTACCATTTCCATTCCCGTTATGGGACCCATTACCGTTGCCATTTGTTGGTTTATGAAATGTTCCACCCCAGAATCGTCCTCCATACTTAGGTGGCATTATAACACACCTTTTTAATTTAGGGTCATAATACTGTCCTTCTGGGCATTTTGGTATTTTTTCCTCTTCTTTCTTTTTGACAGAATTGGCTGCCTCTTCGATAAATTTGTTAAAGTTCTTGTTCATGATAGTGCGAGTACGAGTCCGATTGATGTTTTAGTTCCGATTTCAGAGAGGAGGTTAGTACCACCAACTCCAACAACAAATTTGGAAGCAGTAACTATACCAACATAATTACCATCTCCACTAGAGTCTGCTATTTTGCTAGTACCAACAGTGATTGTTTGAGCTGTAGCATCTATTGTGATGCCAGTACCAACATTTACCTTGTTAGTACTTCCATCTATAGTTATCGAAGAACTACCAAAAGTAGCAACTCCTACACAACTAAGATTGCCGTCAATAAAGACATTACTACCAAAAGTTCCAATTCCAGAGAAAGTGGCAACTCCTGCAGCAACATTGATACCACCAGCAGTAACATCTACACCACCACTAATAACATCAACACCTTTGGTTGCAGTAATAATACCAAGAGATTCTAGTTCAACAACTTCTCTACTGAAGGTAGATCCGGCAACAGAAATATTACCATCGAAATAAGCAACAGTATCAGCAGTATTACCACTACCAACAATTAATTTATAACTACTGTTTGCAGTAGTACCAATACCAACACTTCCTAAGGTACTGATACCTACTCCATCAGCTTCCCATATAGTACTACCAGCACTTACACTAGAGAACTTAAATTTCTTACCAGATGATTGGGATGTATCAATCTGAAGATACATTCCATCATAAGCACTGATATTAGTAGCAATACCAGTAATATCATCCATGTACTGTAGATTTACTTCACCACCATCACCCCATGCAGCCATCTGCTGCTGGACATTATGAACAAATAATTTATAATTTTTCTGCAGATCTTGAACAGTTACAAACTTATCAGTTGCTTCCTTTATTTTTTCATCAGGACTAGCATCTAAAATACCTTCATGAAGTTGTTGTTGGGTTGCTTTTATTTCTCCAACTAATTTATATAATTCAGCAATATTAAGGGTAGTATCATCTAATTTTGTTACTACTTTTTCATCCAATCTTGAAACTTCTTTCTTTAGGTCTCTGATAGGATTGTCATAGTATTTAACTTCAGGAAGTGCAGCAATCTCTTTCTGCAACCCTTCAAAATACTTAGAAAGGGTTTTATTCTCTTCATAACTCTTAGTACGAGAATCAAGAATTTTCTCCTCAATTTTTTGCTTTGTTTCGTTGAGTTTACTTAATACTTGTTTTTTTAACTTCCTATCATCATCTTTAAATTGATCATGATGAGACCAGATCTTAATAGCAGCTTCCTTTAACTCTTTAAAGATTCTTTCATTTGTTTCTTTAATATCTGCCTTTACTTCATCAATCTGTACTCTTTTCTCAAAATCTTTAGTATCTAAACTCTCACTAAGATCCTGAAAATCAGCATCAAACCTATCACGCAGATCTTTAATATTATCACCTACTTTAACAAAGTCATCGTCAATTACACTAAAAGTTTTCCCAATCCATGTAAAATCAGGAACTTCATTAACTTCATTAACCCATTTTGGGAAAGTTGGGATTTCTGCCCGAACCCCCTCAATAGCTTCACATATTGCTTTTATTTCCTCATCGTAATATTTTACTTCAGGTAAATTTGTTAATTCAGTCTGAAGATTATCAATCCTATCTTCAACCCCATCTAATTGCTCATCATAATATTTTACTTCAGGTAAATCCTTTACATCTACCCTTAATAAATTAATAGCTTCACATATAGATTCTACTTGATCATCATAATATCTTATTTCAGGTATTTCTGGAATCCCTTCTTTTACTCGCTCAATCTGTTCAGCAAGTACTTTAAGTTCCTCATCATAATACTTAATTTCAGGAACTTGCGGAATATCCCTTCTTACAGCATTGATGAGTTGTAATACTTCAGTAAGATCCTGTGATTCCTTGACTAGTTCTCCATCTGCCAGAACTTTATGTCCCTTAGGAATAGGTTTACATTTTTGTTCATCATTACAGAAATATTCTCCTTCACCACAAGTTTTCTCCTCTATTATCTCTTCTTCTTCCTTCTCAATGAACTCGTCAACTGAGGGTAGATTTTCTTCTTTTATGACCTCATCGACTGATGGTAACTCCTCTTCAAGGAAGTCATCTATCGACGGTAACGAGTCCGACATTGTATGGATACTAAAAGTACTTCGGGATTCCTCTCCCAAAGTTATTTATCTTCTTTAGGGATTCCCCTCTTTAATAGTTTACCTAATTCTGCAGTTGATCCTACAAACAATGCATTATTAACAGTACTTGGTCCTTTCTGTTGCTTCTCTTCCTCTACATCCTTAAGTTTCTTCTGGAGGTCCATTAACTTATCAGTTGCATCAGAAACACTCTTAATCAATTGTCCAGCAACTTCATATGCTCTTGGCATTTCACTCTCTTGAGCAAGTTCAAGAATTCCATTAATTGCTTCTTGTCCTTTCTCAATGATAGAGTATAAATTGCCTCTTGTGTACTCATAATCTTTATCTATATCAGACTTAGTAAGTCTATCAGGTTTAGTCACATTTGTCAGTTGATCCTTCCTCGTAGCACAACCTCCCTCTGGAGTATCACTTACTTCGGTTGGAGTAATATTAAAAGTATCATTTAAATTAGTCATCTTCATGGTAATCCGGGCCCGGAAGTATAGGTACCACTGAATCCAAAGTCATCACCTTCCTCAACTAAAGCACTATCTTCACCTATAGTACCAATACTAGTAGTTGTATCACTCTCATCAATACCCTTAATTTCTGCTCCACTTAAATGAGCAGCACCAGTTGTACCGTCTTGAGCTCTCCTAACTGTCAACTTATTACCAGTAATAGACTTGACGTAAATTTCTTCCTGATCAAGTGAAATATACTTCTCTGCAGTTACTTGAGTACCATCTGCAACTTCTATAGTTCTTGCAGTTGCGGTGATATCACTAGTGATATTGGTAAGTACATCTCCAGTATAATCCTTGAGTGCTCTTGGAGTAACTGAGTAGGTAACATCTCTTTCTGTACTCTTGGATCCACCAGAAATATAATTGACAGTTGCCTTTTTGATGATATCCTTGCTTGCGCTGGAAACAGGTCCGAATAGATAAGTCTTTGCAGTAAATCTCATTGTATAAAGAAGAACCCTTCTTCTCTCATAATCTCCTTCATAATCATCCGTCATTGTGACGTTTTCAAGAACAACAGGAATATCTCTCTTCTCTTTAATCGATGAAACTAATTCTACAGTTAAATTATAAGATGGTTGAAAATATGGTAATATCTGTTCTACAATTTGTAATGCATCATCATTTAGTTTGCACATGATGCCAAGTTCAAATTGCATATTATAAGGAACAGGCATATATTGCTTTTTAGTATCTGTTCCGTCTGCGGGATTCTTTACAACAATCTGTTGGGTTTGAGTTAATTTTCTAGTAGGGTCATATGTCATTCCAGTATACTCAAATGACATCCTTGGCAATGTAATTGCCATAGGCTTAGCAAGATCTGGAGATTGCTCAATCCTTGCTAAAAACTTTTGAATAGGACCATATGCCAAAGGTACCCTGATAACAGAACCTTCATTCTTCACCGTAATACCATTAAATAGAGTACCAAACGCAATGATGGTCCTCCTCATTATTTCGTTATAAAAATATTCAAACATAATTGAGTCCTAGTATCTTATTTATGGAGTACCAAATGGGTTTTGCTCACTGAAGTCTAAAATAGCATCTGCTTCAGTTTCAATATTGAAATTATCAGCAAATTCTACATTATCTGGTTCTACACTACGAAGTCTTAATACACGAGAAGCACCTGATGTACCACCCAATAAAGTCTCTCCAATAGTAAACGTACCGTCCACAGAAGCGACCTCAAGCACATTTGTACTACCATTCCATGTCCTAACCCTTGCAGTGACTCCACTTGTCTGTCCAGTAACTATTTCATTAAAGAGGAAGGTTCCCGAAGAAGTTAGAGATGGTTCAGAGAATGTAATATTAACAACATCACTAGTTGTATATCCAGCACCAGCATTTGTCCATCCAAAGAAGGTTACAATACCAGCACTATTAATACTTGCCACAGCCTCAGCAGTTGTACCAACACCAGTAGGTCCAGAAACTGTAACTGTTGGATCAGTACTAAATCCACCACCCCTATTAGTAAAGGTTACAACACCCAATGTACCATCACCCGTGAATGAAGTTGCAGCAGCTCCTGCTCCAGTTAAATTACCCTCATCATCAACACCACCACCTTGGAATAATATACCCGGTCCAGTAGTATATCCTGAACCTGGATTTGTTATAGGAACAGTCTGAATAGAAACAAGACTGGAGTTAACATTTTTATTACAGTATGCAATTCCACCAATAGTAGTTACTGTTGCAATACCTGTCTGATAAGGACTGACGTTGTTTGTAGTAGGTGCAGAACTAATAGCAACCGTTGGGTTCTCACTATATCCACCACCTCTATCGGACAGTGTAATAAGTCGTAAACCACCTTGTAGGATAACGTTAGTGTATGCAGCAGCAGTTACACCTGTACCAACCATAGTAAGTGTCTGAGTTGGTCCCTGAATGGTGCTGATACCATCTTCAGTGGTTCCATCAACATCATCTCCAGTCAACTCATTATCAATCTCATCAATACCTGTATCAATGACCTCATCCTCGTAACGGAAGAGTTCACAATAGAGGATATAAGTATAAAGATCTTGTAATTGATAATATGGTTTCTGCCATTCTACATCTTTAATCTCATAGATACGATCATCTAATGGGAACCAAATTAAGTCACCATTCTTAGGTCGTGTTGATAATTTAATATCATCCTGATTTTCAATTAAAGGAGTAATATAAGTCTCAAATCTCTCTCTTGAAATAATCAGTCTAACTTCATCTTGCGACTGAATACCAAATTTTGTAAGAAGGTTTGGTCCACCAGAATGCTCATCATAGTTATCCACGTAAGCTTCAAGTGGATATGCTACATCAAACTTAGATTGAACCGCCTCTCTGATTACTGTATTAGTTGTTAAATATTTCCTTGGCAAATAAAATATATCAACCCCATAGATCTTCAACTGTTCGTTGATAAGATCTTGAACGAGGTTTTGTTCCCCAGTAGTACCTTGCGTGAAAAATGGGTTAAGTACCATAATCTTAACCTATTAGATCTAACGGTGGGAGTTCATATGTAGACATCATTTGATCACCAATCCTTTCTAATTCTTTTGTTGCATCATCATAAATTTGTCTACCATTAAGTTCTACTCCACCAGGAAGTTTTACTCCTTGGAATTTGATTAGGTTTTGTCCCCATTGACGTTTGAATAATTGTACGCAATATCTCTTTAAGAATGAATCATTCCAAACCCTACTATAATCAGAAGGATCTACCAATCTCCAACAATCAATAACAAAATAATCATTTGCAACTACTTCATCCCAGTCAATATCAAGATATAATCTATCCATTCTTTGATTGAATCGAATCTGCTTTTCAGTATTGAGTAAGAAATCAAGATCTGACAAATAAGTCTTTGTCATTGCATATGTCAAAAGTTCCAAAGAACCCCAAGAATATACATCATTTAAAAATAACTGATACTTCACACTAAACATATTGCTACTAAGAGTCTGAGCTCCATCAAAACGGAAGATCTTATTGACTCCTATTACAGCAGGATCCATCTGTATATAATTACTAGTCTCATAGTAATTAAAAGTAGTAGCCGCACCAACTATTGTAGTAGTTGCGGATGTAGTTGTAATTCCTGAAGTATTACTAGATCCTGCCTGATTAGTTGCACTTCCTCTGTCTATATCATCTTGACTAACTTTATATTTTAAATATGTTTGTGCAGCACCATCAAAATGCCTTTCTTGAAAAAGTTGAAGAGCATCATCAATTAAATCCTCACATTGTTCTTCAGCTAGGTTAATTTCCAGTACAGGAGCACCCAATTGCCGTAAGCAATATTGTTTAAATTCTGATCTTGTTGATGCTTGTGCCATTTATACAGTACCTCTACAATATTTAGTTAAGCTGAACCAGGTGAAGATGAAATACCTGCATATACCATAATATTACCATTTATAATATTATAGACTGTTGTTCCGGTACTTATCAAAACATTATACATATATCTTCCTGCACTCAATTCTCCTGTTTGTGTTGCACCATAAGATACTCTTATTTTCCCATCTGCAGCACTTGTAAATCCTACAGTAAAACTTGCTTTAGCACCTAAAGTTGCTCCAACCGCAACACTCTTTGCCATCTGGGATGATCCAGTAAATCCACTAAGATCATATGCAGTACTTCCAGTATCAACTATATTAAAATCAGCAGAAAGTGAAGAACCACCATATATGGTTAAATTAGCACCAACAGGTACACCAGCAGTAGGATCAAATACTATTGTCTGACTAGCCATGTGATACTAACTCCTTGAGTAAAGATTTAATTTCATTAATTTCACTTTTTAAACTAGCAAGATCTTGTTCAATGTTTTCAGTCTTTTTATGACTTTCATTATTAGATTGACGTTGTGCAACATACTTATCATAATCCACAGAATTAGTATTCAGTATTGCACCATTTTTAGGATCTCTAACTAAATCCCCATGATCTTTTACCTTATAATAGTCCATATTATGCAAGAGCAATTACCCTGAGATCCTTCATTCTAGGTACATAAACCTGATTAGTGGATGTCAATATAACCTTAACTCTATAAGACCTAAAGGATGGAAGAGGGTCAGCAGTAAAAGTATAATCTTTATATTGTAAGTCGGTAGGATTAAATCCGTAAGTATTTGTCTTAGTGACATACTTATCAGACTCACCATTATTATCCTGAATAGCAATAACTTCACCCTTAGTATTTAAATTTGAATACCCAGGGAAAGGTATAAAGATTGGTTTACGTCCCGGTTTGTCATTAATTGCATAGAATGCTCTAATATCACAATCTTTATTAATGTGAGCAGCAACTAAAATTTTCAGAGAAGATGCACCGGTTTCAAGTTGAATTTCTTTAGATACATACTGACAAGCAGTTGGATCAGTAAAGAGACTGTTCACTCTCTCATCTGTTGCATAATTTGAAATAACCTTATTAACTCTACTTGAGGTAAGAATAGTACTTATTCTTTGTCCATCAATTACAGGAGTTACACGAGAATCTGTTGTTCCTAATAATAATCTCATACTGAAAGACTTATTACCAGGTAGGGTAGTAAGATTTGTATCAGCATTAACTTTAGATGCAATCATTCTTGCAGTGTCAAGATAATTGGTCTGATTTAACGCAATAGTCTCATAACCCACATCAACCCATGGTATTTCACTACCACTTAAACTCTTAGAAGTAACAGTCCTAATCTCTCCTTCAAGAGTGGTTCCAGGAACACCCAGATTCTGAACCATTGGAGTAATAACCTCAAAAGGCATATTTTGAGTTGCCCTTACATTATATCCACCACTACTCTTCGTATCGTTAATAAAGAGTTTAGCATAACCCTGATCAACAGCTCTACTAACATTCTGAGTCTCAGTGCCGACACTCAATATTTCTGACATATCAAGTTTAACAGCATATTCGTCAAATCCTATAGTATCGGATTTCGTTACATCTGATAAAGTATGAGTCTTATTAATCCTCTTCAAATTAACTCCACCAAGTTCATACTTATAAACTGGAGTACCTACAGGATAAGAAGCAGGATTAGATCCTCTTGTAATTTCTCCACCAATTGTATTACCAGAAACATTGGTATACTCAAGGACTTCTTCCCCAATTTGAACAAATCCAACATTAGTAGTACCAACACCAACTTGTTCAAAAGTAGAAAATTCGGAAGCATCTTGAACCGATAGAGTTCCTGTAGAACCAACATCATATGCAGTAGTTAATTTAGTTGGTTTAATATCAGATTGTGCTTGAGAAATAATGACTTTGTTATCAGCAAAGTACATACCATGGTTCTTATGATTAACAGTAATATGTAAACCATCACTCTCAGTATCAACAGTATCAAGTTGAACTCCACCACCACCAGAAGTCCAGTTTAGTTCTGTTGTAATACCAGCATTATTGGCAAATGTCATCGTATATCCAGCACCTGTCTGGAATGTTCCCTGAACACCGTCAACAATCAATTCACTAGTACTACCTATACCCGCAATAGTTAATCTTGCATTAGAACCGATATTCTTGAATGGGCTAGATCCAAGAGTATCAATACCAACAACATCTCCAATCATATATCCACTACCACCAGCAGAACCAGAAGCAATGGTTGCACCAGATGCAACAATAACTCCATTACCAACAGTAATATCACCAGTTGCTCCATGACCATTACCAGTAATAGTTACGAGATTTACTCCACTATAAGTAACCTGACCACTAGAAGGAGTATATCCAATACCAGGATTCAGGATACCAAGATCACCAGTGGCAGTACCTGCAGAACCAACATAATTAGCAGATGCTAATGATTCTGTTTGAGTTATTGTATTACCAAATCTTATATCGCCATCCGAAACTCCCTGATCAAGTGCCAACCTTTGCTTTCTAGAAGTTAGACTTAAAGGATTAGGTTGTAACTTGGCAATCTGATTATTACCTTTTGTAAGTTCTGGGTTGTAAGTTTCTACAGTTCCATTTTCTAAGAAATCTGCTCTATAAAGAGTAAACTTAAGATCTTCCCATTGACTTGCTTCCCATGTAGAAGCATTCTGAGACTTGAATAAAGATCCAAGATACGGCTGGTTAGAAATATAAGTCTGTGATAAGAGATCATTCTCACCAATCCTTGAAACATATACACTATATTTTGTAGAGTTGGATGCTAATGCAATAGCATACTCTTGACCAGGTTCACAATAAACTGGTGCCTTAAATTCAACACTAGTGGCTACTGATCCGTCAGCAGAAATTGTAATATCATCAGGTGATAGTACAATCTCAGAGAAAGGAAGAATATGTTGTGTTGGGAATCCATTCTTCATACTTCTAATCTGGAAGACGCATGGTACATCCCCATCATCTTTAGATCTAAAGAAGACATCACAACTAGTTAAAAATACACCAGTTACATCTTCAACTAAGAAAGATTGAGCAAGAGGGTCATACCATCCAATAACACCTTCTCTAGTAGTTTCTGATATTAAAGTAGATTCTATAGTTTGAGTTCCTAGATTTCTATTAACATTATTTTCTTGGAACATTTGTTTTTGTTCAACTCTAGCATTTCTGACAGAAACAATATTTTCCTGAACTGTTTCAAGAGTTCCTGAAGCAGTAAATGTTTCTTCACCAATAGTAGATGCATTATCTTGATCATTATTTTCATCATTAACGAGAGTAAAGACTTTAGTACCAGTTTCAAATCTAGGATGGTTAAGACTATTTGGATTTGGAAGATAAAGACTACCTTGAATATCTGCTGCTAAGTCGGAAATAAGTCTCACATCTTGTATTGTTGCTTGAGCACCACTAGATTTTCCAGTAAGAGTCATACCAGTCTGAACCCAACCAACCCATTCTCCTTGAGCTTCTGCTGAAAGTGAATATGTATCCACATTAACAATACTTGATGTAGAAGAATAAGTAGCTCCTAATACTTGATTATTATAAGGATCCTCAGTATAAACAGTAGTTGGAGTATTATATGGACCTTCCTTATGGTTCTGCTGTGCTACTCTAAAAGTAATACTTGGAGTAGTATCAGTATTCTGTACTCCCAATCCAGTCTGGATAACTTGACCAATAATAGTCTCTCCAACTTGGAATGTTCCAGAATCCATAGTAACTTCAAGAAGTTTTGGAACACAATACTTACTTACATCTTCACCATCAAAGAAACCATACATTCTAGTTAATGGTTTCATGCGTTTTGCATCAAAAGAAATATTCCTTGCTCTCATGTAAGCAACAAGATCTCTACTTACAACACGGTCCCCCACAGACTCGTTATCAAAGACCTCAGTAACACTCATTTGTGTTCCTGCTCTTGATTCAAGACCAACTTCACTCACCTGGGCGATTGTCTCCTCCCAAACCTGATCAGTCAAAGTTCCATAAACCTCTCTTACACCACCACCAGGTTGACCCATCCAACCTTGGTAACCAATATCATTTATTTCTACTCTATTGGTGCTTATATCAGTTACTGTAGTTCCAGTCCAAGTAGTTTCCCATGAACCCCAAATCTGTGGACCTAATCCAGTTTGTGGATCAATTCCTTCATTCTGTGCCATATTGGCCATGGTTGAAGCATAATTACCTTCAACATTAATAATCTTAGCGTCCAATCTTACAGTATCAACCCAAGTATCAGATGCAGGAGTCAACTCCATACTTCCTTGCCAGAAACTAATTAAGAAAGGAGTTACACTTTCAGATCTAGTAGCAAATGACTGTTTAATATACTCAACTTCAGAATAATCGAGAGTTATAATATCATTATTTTTTCTTACATTAGTACCTTCAATAGTGGCAAAATTCTTATCCTCAGACTCATCTACATCAACTACTGGACCAAAAATCAGATCAACTGAATTTGTATAGTGTCTTGGACGAAGTTCTTTTTGTTTTGGATCAATACTATTCTTAATAGGAGTTCTATCTTCTTGTGGTCTAAAACTACCAAAATTATCTACAAAGAATCCAGATTTAAATCTGTTTAAACCATCACCATCAGGAACAAATAAATTAGCAGTATTTGTTTCTAGTAATGAAAGAGCAGTATAATATTCAAGACTTTTAACTCTGTTATCAATTTTTCGGATATCTGCCATGCGATATCTCTTATATTCCATAAATCTTAGATCAGCATCTTGAGGATCAAAGAGATATGGTGGAAGACTTACAGTAGCAATTTCTATTGCTTCTTCAACATGAATAGGTTGATCTGGTCTATCAGCTGGTTGACCGTATTTAACTTGGAATTTTCCATTTTTAGTTAAGAAAATTCTATCAATTCTTCCCTGATAATAAGAGAATGTTGTTAAAATTGATTCATCAGAAGCAAGAATATTTGCAGCAGAATTTCCAGACGCATCAAAGGATCTTCCATAGAATTCTAAAGGAGATCTATCTCCTTCTGATATAGAAGAAACTGTACTTGTTCTTGGTCTAATATCAATAATATCAGTATCTCTGATACCATCAATAGCTCTTATTTGTGTACCATAATCAAAGTTATCATAGGAATTTGCTGTTGTAATATCCCCATCATCTGTTGCTTCATAATATCCATTTGAGAAATAAACCCTTAACTTCTTCTTCGGTGCATCCGCATCACTTCTTCGTGTAATAGTACCAACATCATAGATTGTCTTTTCTTGACCAGTATTAAATTGATAACCAGAACCTATATTAAAACTAGGAGTTGTAAGAGTTACAATTTGTGCATTTAATTTAGATTCTGCAGATTTAATTGTTTCACCTTCTACAAATCTCTCTTCATTTTTATAAATGTAAGCAATTTGACTTGCTGAATTAGCAACTTTCTCAGCAACTATAGCAACGGCACCACTTGTTTGTCCTGTAATTTCTTCACCAATAAGATACTCAGCAGTTGTGGTGGAATTACTTGTAATTGCAGTAAGAGTTACCTTAGGTGCAGATAATGTATTTCCAGTATCAGCATCAGAAGCTTCATATACACCATGTATTTCAATAATATCTGGTGTATTCAATGAAATAATATCATCTTGCACCCTTGTTCCATATGGATAATTTCCATATGTCAAACCATCATTTAAAGTAGTACTACCTGTACCAGATGCTTTAGAAGTTGACTTGTCAATAATAACACTATTAACTTTATTAAGTACCTTTACTTTTGCCTTTGGTTTTGCTTTTTCTAAAGTAGCAACAAGAGTTGCTTTTTCTGCAACCGCAGCACTTCCATTGTCTGCCAAATTATATGCTTGGAATGTATTTCCAGCAGTACTAATTACAACTCTATCGCTAGTTAAAACCTCAGTATTACCATTTTCTCTTACCAAAGAGTATCTTTCCTCATCAAAAGGTAAGAAAGTTTCGTTGGTAGATGCTGTAGGTGTAGTTGCAGCAGTTATTTGATTGTTGAGAATCTGAACATCAAAAGTTTTTCTGATAGTAATAGTTGCAGCTGTCAAATCTACATTAGATATTGGTCTCTTAGGAAGTGATGTATAGAGAGTATTATCAGAAGAAGAATCAAGAGAAGTATGAAGCACTCTTAAATCACTTACCGTAGGTCCATTACCACTACCATCAGCAACCAGATCACTCGAAAGAGCAGCATTGACTCCAGTTACAGCTAATACATTTTCAATAGTAACATTATTATTTGTACCATCAACAGCAGTAATTCTTCCATAAACTGGATCTGTAGAATCACCAGTATAAGCAATTAAATTTCCAACAGTAGATAGTCCTACAAGAGTTGGATTAGCACTTGTTACTGTGGCAACACCAGCAGCTGCATAAGGAGTAATAGTTGCAACACCAACAGCGAATTTTGTTGATTGGATTACATTGGAATTAAAGGTATTAATACCAATAGTACCATCTAATGATCCATAAACTGAATGAACATCCGAAATAGATTTCGTATCAATTGATTTAATAGTAGCACTTCCATAATCATTACCACGAGATCCTAAGAAAGTTAGTTTTTCATTTGGAATGAAACTTCCAGTTGTATCGTAAACAGTAACTCCAGTACCAGCACTTACAGCATCTTTAAGGAATCCTGTTGCTCCACTGTTTTGGCCCTTAATATAAGTAGGAACAGTAAGAGTTTGTGCAGTATTTACAGTAAGGTTTGTAACCATCTGTACATCATATAGAGATAGATCCCATTCATTAACATCTCCATTAGAAGCATCATAAGAACCAGATTCTAATCGATAATCATAAACCCTAGCAAGACCTATTTCATCACCTACTGCTTGTGTCTGAGTACTACCTTGTCTCTGACTTCTTAAACTTACAACATAAGTATTTCCAAGTCCAACGGTAGGATTACCATATGCAGTGTTTAATTTTAAAGTAGGACCAGTATTATACTGAAGAGCATTATCTTTTACTGTCTTAGTAGTTCTTGGTTTTTCTACATCAAGAAAAGTAGGAGAAATAGTCTCTATTTCATATCCTCTAACATATGCCTTACCTGGTGAAAGTTTATAAAGTGCTAAATCTTCACTTGCAGTTTCTCCTCCATATGTAAATTGACCATCCTTAAAAACACCCCTATTTCCTTTCTTATTATTAAGTGAATTTAATACACTAATATCAAAGGGTTTTATATAATAATCTCCAGATTCATCATATGTTCTACGAGCAAGTTCATCAGCAAGATAATTATATTCAGTATTTCTCTTTAAGGCACGTAATTCCCCATTATCAATAGTTGCAAGTTCAACAAAACTATTATCATCAAAGTCATCTAAAGGTTTTTTAAATAAACTAGTAGTAATTTTAAGTCTATCTGCACCAGGAGCTGAGAAATTATTATATCCCTGTGAATTATCATTTAAAGATTCATCTTGATCCGCATTAATAATTTCTTCATTTACAAATAAACCTACACGATAAGATGGTTTATTGTTATATTGGTCAAGAATAAGAGTTTCAGTACCTACATTAACAAAATTTCCACGAATAAAATAGATACCATCCTGAATTTGGAAAGCAGATCCAGTAGCTGCAGCATTTGTTGCGAAAGTTACCGCAAGAGAATCTCCTGCTGATATTGAATTATTACCAAGTAATCCAGAAGTAATAGTAGTATTAGAACTTATTTCTTCCCCATCACTAAATGTTTCTGTAGAATTATTTGTAGTACTTGAATTTAAATAGCTAACATAAAGTGTAAGATTTCCTCTATCAGAATCTTCAGATAATAATACCTTATCAACAACTGCCGTTACTCCAGAATTCTTTCCAGTAATTTTTGCACCAACTAATTGGTCTACATATGCTGCAACTGGTACTCCTTGAAATGTATTATTTAATTGAATGCATCTATAAAGTTGAGTATAACCAGTATTTCCCGGAATTACCTTTGCACCTTCTTTAAAAAAGTGCTGACCAAACTTCTCAATCTGATTTTGCAGTATAGATTGAAGGGTAGTTAACTCCCTTGCCTGTACAGGATATCCTGGTTTAAATAAAACCTTATGGAAATCATTAGACGCTTCAAAATCATCAAAATATGGTGCGACGTTTAAATTCGTTTGCTGTGGCATGATTTCTTAGAACTGCAAAATGATTTTTATGTCTTCTTTTTGATTGGCAGACCTAGTAATAGAAGGTCTATTATCAACGTAAATAATATTACCAGAATACTTTTTAGCCTCTGGGTTCGCTATACCATTAGTAAATGTTTGACCAAGGTAGTACGTCCTATTATTTATTACGGTAGATATACCTGTAAAGGAAGTATTGATCGATAAATTAGAACCGGTAGATGGCACAATAGTTAAATTTCCACCAGTTGAAGGAGTAGCAGTAAAATCAACCTGATCAAAACCGTAAGTAGGATCTGTTTGTGCAGTTCCAACGGTATTAAAACCAGCCATGGTCCTATCTTGCCATAACTTTAATACCCCAGTAGTTTGATCATAATTTACAACTCGTGCTACAGCAGTAGTTGCTGTTGCAACAGTTTGGGTAACAAAAGAATCTGCGGTAAAAGTAGCACTACTATATCCAGCACCACTCAATCTCAATGCCTGTAAAGCACTTGCTTTATCCAATCCCAAAAGAGATGCCGATCCATATGCTTGAGGATTCTCAACAAGTCCAACTCTTGCTATTTGATTTCCTGATATAAAATCGGGATTTTCAATATCATTCTCAATTCTTGAATACATAAGAACATTATATGCACCAAGTTCACTGTAAATATCTGCACCATGTCCACCAGGAGGAGACATGACCACATCAAAGGTTGGTCTAGTTGATCCTGTGGGAACACCACCTGATACTAAATCAACATTTCCAAATGTATAATCAGATCCCTGATTCGAGACGGTTACAGATTCTACCTGCTGATCATTATTAACAACAACTGTACATTCTGCTCCTGTACCATCACCCTTAATAGGAACTCTACTGTAAGTTCTGTTGGCAGTTCCAACACCAACACCCCTATCAGTAATAGTTACGATTTTAATAGATCCATCAACTGCATTATCTCTTACCGCAGCATCATCTGTATTTGTTGCCCATGCATCAGGAACAGGAATAAAATCAGTAGAATCAAATTTTACAATATCACCAGGTTTAATAGTATAAAGATATTTCCAAATATATCCATCACCACTAGTTCCAGCAGATCTTGGCTCTAGATCTGTAAAAGTTGGTTCATCAAGAGATGGTTTTCCATTTGGGTTATCTGGATCCATTCCATTCTGAAGGCAAGCATAAACTCTATAATCACTATTAATTACATAAAATGTTGCAGAGTATAAGTTAGTTGCACCAGAAACCTTTGCAGTATTACTACGACTATAATTGCTACGATACATGTCGTAAGTAGTTCCAGATGTCCATGCTCTTTTTTGAACTACTTGTCTTACATCTGTAGAAGTAATCTTCTTCAGTGCAATTATAGTATCCCAATAGTCATTTTCTTCATTAAAATTATCCTTGGGGGAAGGAGGTGAAGTATCCCAATCAGTTTGAATATCGGTTGCATTGGGCAATCCAATAAAAGAATAATATGCGTTAGTACTAGTTTGTACACCCGATACAAAATTCTTCGCATTTAATATTCTAATCTGATCGGTTATAATGGCAGCCATTTTTTGGAACTTTTTATTTATTTATTAAGAATTTAAACGTTGTAAGACTTATACTTCAGAGAAGCAGATCTTTCAACACTTGCAGAGGTGGAAAGACCCACAACTCCACTTGATGTATATGATGTATATGAGGTGGAAATTCCTCTAGATACTAGATCTATTTTACCCCATGTATATTTACCATAGTTAGGAGATGAGGTAATTCCTGAGGTAGATCCAAAGTGCATTGGATCTTTAACGGCGGCAAATACTCTTCTGACATCAGTATAACCAACACCTAGAATATTTACTTGTACAGTTTCTGCACTATAAACTTGATATACATTATCTATAAAGGATATACCAGTACCAACGGTATCAGCAGTATCTTTCGCAATTGAAACTATAGATGTTGTAGCAGATCCAATATTAGAATTATCAACTACAAAATAATCACCAGATACTAAGGAACTAACAGTTGTGATACTACCAGAAGCAAGAGAATCTATCATATAAAGAGATTGTCTTAAGAATGAATCAGTTGGAATGAATAGATCCATCATGAAGGCAGTTGTACCAACACCAACAGCTGTGGTACCAAATCCAACTATAACTCCTTCATCTCCATGATAATCATTAACTTTATCTTCCTCTTCCTGTACAACTGGTGGTCCAATAAGAACAGCAGGAGGACTTGTCTGACTATAACCAGATCCTTGAACAGAAACCGCAATACCAGTAACTACTCCATTAGTAATTGAGGCAGTTCCTATAGCATCAGCAGTTGTTCCAACTCCAACAGCAGTCTTACCAATACTTACAGTAGGTGTAGCACCGTAACCAACACCACCTTCAGATATAGTAAAGGAAGAAATTGTTCCTGCAACAGAAACTACAGCTGTTGCCGCAGCAGCAACTTTAGTACCTGCAGGTCTTACAATCTTAACTTTATCTTGGAAAGTAAGATTGGCAGTTGAGATTTCATTCTTAGGATTAAAGAATGGTCTTACACTAGTAACATAAACTTGTGTAGATCCAATACCAACTGATTGAATAATATTAGATGTTGGATGAATAACAGGTTCATACAATTCTCTATCCTTTCCAACAGGAAGATCATTAATAATCTTATCTTCAGTCTGTCTACACCATTTAACTGGACGTAGCATAGATTCATTAGAAGTATTACCTGGCCCATAATATGGAACAGTATCTACAGTATCAGTTGATGTTACTAAAGTAACTGCTCTAGGGTCTTCTTTAAACCAAACTCCTTGATCATCATTATTATAAATCTGTAAATTATCACCTTTCTTAACGGTTTCAATAACATTTCTAAAGATAACATCCACATCATCTCCAGTCCCCTTATAGAAGAGAATTTTACATGTATCACCATCTTTAGGTGCTTCAGTAAATTCAATAATACTACCACCTTCAAACTTATATCCGTCACCAGGAACTTGGAGAATATCATTAACAAAGATCAAAAGAACATCTTGAACATCAATAACTGATCCTTTTGCTGCTCTAATAGAGACTGTAGATGCATCTTTAGTTAATGGGAATGTTTTTCTTCCACCATTAAAGTAAAGAGCAATATTATCAAGTGCTTCTAATGTACCAATAGTCCATCCAGTAAACTCATCACTAAAGATTCTATCTACTGTAATTTCAAATTGGTTGTTTGTAAAGGAAGTACTTGTAGGAATTCCACTTCCACCACCAAATGGAACTGTTAATGTTTCACTCATACCATAAGCATAACCAGTATTATTCACTCTAAAGTCAGTTATACTAGATGCTTGTCCGACAACAATATCGATAGTTGCTTCAGATCCAATACCAGTACTTCCAGTAGCATATTGTAAAGGAATATTAGTATAAGAAAGTGGATCGTCAATTACAACTTCCATTGGTTTATCAACTCGTCCACCCCTCGAATAATAATGCCTACGTGTCGAAATACCTGTTTGAACCTCAAAGGTAGTATCGTTAACAACTGTTAGAACCGTTGCTCCAGGTGCAGCCTCATCAGTTGGTCTAGGAGCAATAATTACTGGTTGAACTGAAGCATATGATGTAGCACCAGTATAATAGTTGGTAGTTGTTGTAACTCCAATATCAACACTAAATCCTGTTGCACTTACAATACCGGCAACTGGTACACCTGCATAAGATGGATCACCTTCTCTAGGATACCTATGTCTAGTAGCATTACTATCCTTAGCACAAGTAAAGATTAATGATTCTCTACCAAGTTTGATTGTATCTCCCTGTGTTATATTATGAGTTCCTACTCCAATTACTAAATCACCAGTTGTCTGGTAGTAAGTTGCAGTATTAGCAGGATATTGTCTAAATGGACTTCTCCCAACATTTAATGTAAGAGTATCGGCGGTTGTTGATCCAACAGATACTGAAGTATTATACATTGGATCCGTACCACGAGGATAAGAATGCTCACTACCATGTTGATCCATTTCACAGGTAAATGTAAATCCTTCATTTGCTAATCGAACAGATTCACCTGCTTGAGTTAATCCACTAGCAGTTGCACTTACAAAAGTATGAATACCAGTATTTGTTGATGGAATTGTATCTAATACCTGAACTTCAAAGACACTAGTAGTTACACCAGTAACTGATAGCCACTTATTAGCACTAGGATCAGATACTCTTGGATAAGTATGGTTAGTTGCATGACTATCTTTTTCACAAGTAAAGGTCAAAGAATTATCAGCAAACTTAACCCTATCTCCATTAACAAGTGGATGATTAGGAATCATACAAGTCATAATACCTGTAGTAGGATTATAGTCTGCATGTACTACGGTATGTGCTGTAGAACCACGTAAACCATGACTCGATACAGTTAGAACCATATCTCCAGTAGCACCATCATAAGTAGCACCAGTCGGAGTAAATGTAACTAAAGTAGAAATACCAACATTGATCGTAACAGTATCTCCTGTTACCTCAGTAATAGATGCGGTTGTCTCACCAATTGGATCACTTTGACGAGGATATGCATGAATAGTCTCATATCCATCCATAGAACACTTGAATGAAATACCTCCTGTAGCGATCCCTACAGTGCCTCCAACAACACCACCATGGTTAGAGATGGTAAGTACTAAATTACCCGTCTCAGCGTCATATGTAGCGTCCGTAGGGGTCGTTGTACCTACACCAGTAATAGTTACTCCACCAGTTACTGCACTTGAGAACGAATGGAGATAACTACCTCCACTGATCAATGCTCCAGGCGTTGCTCCAATAAAGTTATGAGCATAAGCACCACCACTCTTAACTGGTCCAGTTGTACCAACACCAACAAATGTATGTGCATATTGGAACTTAGGATCAGCAGCAGTTACATTAAATGT
>PVBE010444678.1_pt1 | contig 20803 bp, 23 predicted proteins | sample 1631181 | NCBI WGS metagenome assembly PVBE01 (sample SAMN08397723, study PRJNA350692) | Marine metagenome, whole genome shotgun sequencing project. | isolation source: water | place: Pacific Ocean | collected 2012-04 | reverse complement strand
TGGCCGATCGATGACCGCACCGCGTATCGCGACTGGCAGCCGTCAGAGCCAAGCCCGATCGTGGCCCAGAACATTCGCCGCAGGGCAGAGATCGAGGCGCGACGCGGGTCGGCAGACTGACCCGCGGCACTTGCGCCGGTGGAGCGCGCCAACGAGTATCACCACACTCGACGATACGTGCTGGCATCAAAACCGGTACCGTAGCTGTCGGAACACGGTCGCCAGCAAGGTGGCCGAGAGAAGAGGGAGCTGATGGACTTCGAGACCCTGGTATCTGACCGCAGGAGCATCCGCGGGTACAAGCCCGACCCGGTGCCCCGCAGCGTGATCGACGAGATCATCGCCGTCACCCGCTACGCGCCATCGTCCATGAACACTCAGCCATGGCACTTCCACGTCGTCACCGGCGAGCCGCTGGAGCGAATTCGCGAGGGCAACACCGAGCGGATGATGGCTGGTGAGAAGCCCGTCCGCGAGACGGCGGGGCACGGCGCCTACGAGGGCATCCACCGCGAGCGCCAGAAGGAGATCGCTGCCGACCTGTTCACTTCCATGGGCATCGAGTGGGGCGACAAGAAGCGGCGCATGGACTGGACGATGCGCGGGTTCCGTCAGTTCGACGCCCCGGTTTCGATAGTCGTCACCGTCGACCGCTCACTGGACGAGAGTCCGTTCGCGCTCTTCGACCTCGGCGCCGCCACGCACGGGCTCGTCCTCGCGGCCTGGAGCCGAGGCCTCGGCACCGTGATCAACGGGCAGGGCATCATGCAGTCGGGCGTCGTGCGCGAGCACGCACAGATCCCCGAGGACGAGGTGATCGTCACTTGCGTGGCCATGGGCTACCCGGAAGACGGCTTCGCTGCCAACGAGGTGAAGTCGAGCCGCACCGCAACCGACGAAATCGTCACGTACGTCGGCTTCGACGATTGACCTCACTCAGGCTGAGCGAGGAGGGCGGACGGGTTCGATGGAGAACATCCTGAAGAACGTCTCGTATGGGACGAAGCGCAAGAGCATGGGACGGACGATCACCGAAGGTGACTTCAGCATGCTCGTCAACCTCAACTGGACGATCGGGACGATCCACGCCGACTCCGAGGCCATGAAGTCGGACCCGTTCGGTGAGCGCATCCTCCCGGGGGTCTGCGTTCTCAGTACGACGATTGGGCTCTCGAACAGCGGCAACGTTCGCGGGCTGATGTCCGACCAGGGCTTCCGGCTGGTCGCCCTGCTCGGCTTCGAGGAGGTGCGGTTCGTCGGTCCCGTCTACCCCGGCGACACGATCACCGTGGAGAGCGAGATCATCGACGCCCGCCCCACCAGCGACCCAAAGCGGTGCGTGGCCCGGCTGAGGGACGTGACCACCCGGCAGACGGGCGAACGAGTACTGGAAGCAGTGCGCTCCGAGCTCTATGAGCTGGTGAAGTGAGCTGAGCTGAACTCAGCCGCACTGAGCTGATCACCTTTGGTGTCAGTCCAGCCCGTCGAGGAACTCGAGCAGCGGTGCATTCACTTCGTCCGGCCGTTCCTGCTGCACCCAGTGCCCCGCATCGGGCACCAGCACGAGATCGCGCAGGTCCGCGACGACCGCGCCCATCGCATCCGCCATCCGTAAGCCACCGAACATCGCGATCACACCGTCGTTCTCGCCCGCGATGAAGAGCGCTGGTTGCTCGACCTTCGCCTCGGCGAGCTGCGGTGTCAGTTCCCAGTTGCGGTCGAAGTTGCGGTAGTAGTTGATTCCGCCTCGGAACCCGGCGCGCTCGAACTCGCCGATGTAGTAGTCGAGTTCGCCCTGCGAGAGCCAGTCGGGCAACTCGAGCGGGGCCGGCATCGTCGCCAACCAGCCGGGCGCGCGGGCAGGCCCACCGCCGAGCAGGCCCGAGCCGCCGGCGCTTTCCATCCCCACATAGACGCGCTGGAGGAATCCCCGGGGATCGGCATCGAACTCCGCCTCCGCAACGTCCGGCTCCTGGAAATAGAGGATGTAGAAGAAGTTGTCGCCCTGCCCCGCACGCATCCCCTCCGTCGGCGGCGCCTGCTGGCGACCCGTGTACGGCACGCTCATGCCCACGACGGCTCGGAATCGGTCGGGGCGCAGCAAGGCGAACTGCCACGCGAGAATTGAGCCCCAGTCGTGCCCGACGAGCACCGCCTGATCAGCGCCAACCGCGTCCAGCGTGCCGATCGCGTCGCCCAGCAGATGCCCGACGTCATAGTCGCCACGAGCCTCCGGCGCGTCCGTCTCGCCGTAGCCGCGCATGTCCGGTGCGATCGCGCGATATCCGGCCGCCGCGAGCGCCGGCAGCTGGTGACGCCACGAGTACCACGACTCCGGCCAGCCGTGCATCAGCAGGACGACCGGGCCGTCCTCCGGCCCGTCTTCGGCGATGCGGATGCGAATCCCGTTTGCCTCGATGTGGCGTAGCGTCGGATCGCTCATCGGTCTCCTCCGTCGGTGTTCGATACTCCGGCCGGAACGCCCGAACGGAGCTGCATTCCCCAGCGTCCGTCTTGCTCGGTCACAATGTAGAGCACTCGCCCGGACGCATACACCGTTCCGTCCTGTCGGCACCGCTTGAACGTCGTCTCGAAGTGCACCTTCGTCGGCGACGACGCGTACGAGGTGAAGTCGTCGAAGCTGCTCGATGCCCACCCCTCGACTTCGGCGAGCTTCGTGAAGTCTGTCTGGAGCGCCTCGCGCGTTTCGACCACTACCACCTGCCCGCCAGCGGGTCCGATGGTCACGTGGGAGTAGTGCAGCTCATCGCGCACCCGCTCCAGGTCGGCGCTGTTCCACGCCTCCAGGAAACGCCTCAACCACGCTTTCGCCGACTCGATCGCTTCTTCACTCACAACAGACTCCGATCAGCCATCACCAGTCGGCGAAGAGTGAAAGAGGAAGGGACAAAGGCAAGCGCACCTCGCAGGTGTGGGGCGTCCGTCAGAACGCGCGGTACAGCATCGCGTCGTCCCCCCTCGCGTAGCGGCGCAGGTTCTCGATCCACAGGTCGCCGACACGCTTCAGGTAGAGTGGCGACGACGAGGCGTTGTGAGGTGTGATCAGCACGTTGGGGAGATCCCACAGGTCGTCGTCGGCCGGCCAGGGCTCCGTTGGCAGCACGTCAGTACAGAAGTGACGCAGGTGACCGTCCTGAAGCGACTGCTTGAGCGCCGGAACATCGACCAGCGCCCCGCGTCCGACATTGATCAGCGTGGCCGTCGGCTTCATCAGCGCCAGGGCAGGCTGATCGATCATCCCCTCCACCTCCGGGGCAATCGGGATCGCCAGCACGACGAAATCTGCCTCGGATAGGAAGGCGCTGAAGTCGTCCATCGTGCCCTGGCGATCGACGTTCGCTACCGCTTCGGTGGAGCGGCGGATACCTAGTACTCGCATGCCAAAGGCCTTGCCATAGCTGGCGACACGGCCGCCAATGGCGCCCAGACCCACGATCAGCATGGTTTTGTCGCTGAGGCTCTCCAGCGGAAGTTGCTTCCAGCGGTGTTCGCGCTGATGGTCGCGCAGCTCGCCGAGGTTCTTGGCCGACCAAAGCACGAAGCTGAAGGCAACCTCTGCCACCTCAGGAGCATTGGCCCCCGGACTGTGGGTGAGGGCCGTCTGCTTCTCACGCATCGCGTCGTAGAACGGCCCATCGATGCCGGCGTCCTCGGTATGTGCCCAGCGGGGTGCCGGAATCTGGACGACCGCCTCGACGAAGGCCTTCCGGTAAGCGTCGGCAGCGAGGACGATCAGGTCACAGTCCTGCGGAGATTCCGACCACGTGCCGTCGGCCTCGATCAGGGCCCATTGCAGGTCCGGCACGATCTCCTGGGCCTCGGCCCCGTAGCGCTCGAAGAACTGTCGACCAGCAGCAACTTTCACAGTCGCGCCCTTACGTGGTTTGCGCCCGGTGCGGTGACAATAGCGCGGGGCACCCGTGCGGTGCCATTACGCCTCCCCGGCATCCCGTCGTCGACGTGCGATACTCGACAGCGCCTCCAGCACGACCCGATTCGCCAACGCCGCCGTGACGTTGCCCGGCCCATCGTATGGCGGCGACACCTCGACTACGTCCAGCCCCACCACCGGCACCTCCAGGGCGCAGCGGCGCACGGCTCGAGCAGCTCTCGCGTCGTGAGCCCGCCCGGCTCGAGCGTCCCGGTGCCGGCGCTATCCCCGGATCGACGACATCGACGTCAATCGACAGGAACACCCCGTCGCAGTCGTCCATCGCACGCTCGAAGGCCTCCGTCACGCACGCATCCAGCCCTCGCTCCACCACCTCCGTCATCTCGAACCAGTGCATCCCCTGCTCGCGCATCCACTCCAGCACCGGCGAATCCGGCGAGTAGCCTCGCGGCCCCACCTGGAGGAAGCGGTCACCGCGCGCCGCCCCTGAATCGATCAAGCGTCGCATCGGGGTCCCGTGCCCGAGCAGCAGCCCGGCAGTGGTCTCGGCGGTGTCCGCGTGCGCGTCGAAGTGGATCACCGAGACGCGGCCGTGCCCGTACTTGTTCGCGACGCCGGTCACGTCGGGCGGCGCGATCGTGTGGTCGCCGCCCAGCACGATCGGAATCGCATCTGCCTCAGCGATCGTTGTGACCGCCCGCTCGAGCAGCTCCACGCTCTTTTCGATGTCGCCCTGAGGCATGCGCACGTCGCCCGCGTCAACAACGCCCAGCGCGCTGAGCGGGTCGATCCCGAGCGCGAGGCTGGGCCGGTACGGCTCGTGATCGATGTAGTCCGCGGTGCGGATCGCCAGCGGTCCGAAGCGAGCGCCGGCACGGTACGTCGTTCCTCCGTCGAACGGGGCACCGATCACAACCGCGTCGGCGTCCTTGAACGTCTCACCTACTAGGAACTGGACTCTACGATCCCTGAACTCGCGGATTGGTTCGCTGCCCTCGGACGCGACCGAACCCTCATCAGAGATGACATGCGGCGCTTCGGGCTCTCTGAGGGCGAACCCGTCAACCTCACGCCTGAAACGTTGAGTGACGACCTGGAGGCGGTCGTGGACGCGTCGGAGATCGATAGCTTCGACCTGATGCCCATCAGCGGACTAACGCCGCCGGCGATTACCTATGCGGCGGCGCACGGCGATCGCATCGAGCATCTCATCCTCTGGGGCGCGATCGTGACGGGCGACGGTCGCCGGTTCGCGCCGCGGGCACGCATCATCGACTTCGCCCTCGACGAATACCCGGATCTCGCGAAAAAACTGATGGTCAGAGGGATGTTTGGAGAGGACGCAAGGGGGCAGACCGGAGTGCGTCGAGTACATGAACGCGTCCAAGGCCTTTCCGGATCTGAAGGCCTACTCTCGTGGCCTCGATCAGGGCGACGTCAGGACGGCAGTCGTTGTCATTCAGGCTCCGACGCTTCTAATGCAGCCGCGCACCTTCGGCTATTCGACGCTGGCCGAGATGCAGGTGACCGCCGCACAGATCGCAAACTGCGAGATCGCGTTCTGTGAGGGTCATACCTACCCGCACACCGGAGCAGGCAGCGACGAGCGTCTCCGCCGGATCACCGAGTTCCTCGGGCGAAGCGAGGTGGGCCTGGAGCCGGTCGCCGGCTTCCTGATCATCCTCTTCACCGACCTCGAAAACTCGACCGCACTCACGTAGCGCCTCGGCGACGAGGGACCGCGGGAGCTGCTCCGAAGCCACAACACCGCCGTCCGAGGCGCGCTCGAAGCGAACGCCGGCCGCGAGGTGAAACACACCGGCGATGGCATCATGGCGTCCTCCCCCTCGGCGGTCGCAGCGGTGCAGGCAGGCCTCGCGATTCAGAGCGAGATGGCGGGCGGCGAGGTGCGGGTGCGCCTCGGCATCAACGCAGGCGAGCCAATCGCGGAGGACGACGACCTCTTTGGCACAGCGGTACAGCTCGCCGCCCGCATTACCGACCGCGCGGAACCGGGGTAGGTGCTGGTTTCGCGCGTCGTGATGGACCTCTGCGCGGGCAAGACGTTCAAGTTCACCTCGCAGGGCGACGCTACGATGAAGGGCTTCGACGAGCCGGTGGCGCTGTACGAAGTGCGCGCGAGTTAGTCAGCGGCCTCGGCAATCATCGTTGCCGCGCTCGCTCTGCGACCACATCGAGCGTCTGGCGCTACAGCCATTCTCGCAGCGCCGCATCCGTGGTGAAGTCCAGGTACGTGATCGCGTCACTCAGCGAGAACCGCTCCCGCTCGAACTCGAACTCTGGCGTCCCGCCAGCATCGATCAGGTTCGCGCCCAGCCGGGGGAACTGCTGGTGATGAATCTTCTCGTCCGCCGGCAGGTTCGCCTCCAGCAGTTCCGACTTCAGCGAAACCAGCCGCCCGAACGCCTCGCAGCAGGTTCGCACCGCCGCGGTCGGGTCGCCGCCCCGCATCTCCTCCGTCGCGCGCTCCAGCAGCCCTCGCGCTTCCGAGTCCCGCACACCATCGAATCTCGCCATCGTCCCCTCCGAACCTCGCGCCTCCGGTCGGCCGTTAGATCGACGAATTGATCGGGTACGGCACCCCGTCGAGCTGCTGCGCACGCCACGGTCGGTGGATCGTCTCGTGCCGCTCCGCGAACTCCGGCATCAGCTGCGTCCCGAACAGCTCGATCGCCTCCATGATGTGCTCGTGCTTGCGCGCCCCGCACTGCGCGTTGAACACCATCACATCGGTGTGCGCGTCCTCGTATCGCTTGATGTTCTCGCGAATCGAATCCGGCGACCCGATCGCCGAGCCGGCGCGCGCCGCGCGGAACAGCGCCTTCGCCATCTCTTCCTCCGGCTCCGCCGCAGCAATCTCTTCCGCCGTCATCAGCTTCGCCTGCTGAAGCTGCTTCCGCCCGTCCTGCTGCTCCATCGGCAGCGCAGCAAACCGCTGATGGATGTTCGTCACCCCGGGCTCGTGTGCGTCGATCAGCGCCACCCCGGCGTCGTCGCGCTTCGTCCCCCCGCTCGTCGAGTAGTAGCCCAGCGAGTAGCTGAAGAAACCCGGCCCGTCCGCGCTGCGACGAACCGCCTCTTCATCCGTCTTCGCCGCCATGAACTGATTCAGCACCAGCAGCCCCGGGTTGATCGCCTCGCCGATCGGGAAACATTCCTCCCGGATCAATCGGTAATACTCGTCCACCCGCACCGCAGTTTCCTCCGGCGTCTCGAACCCGAAGCCCAGGCTCCCGATCCCATACCGAGCCGCCAACAGCGTCGTCTCTCGCCTCGAAGCCGCGACCCACAGCGGCGGATGCGGCGCCTGCAGCGGCTTCGGGATTACGTTCCGTTGCGGCATCGAGAAGTACTCGCCCTCGTACCCCTCATAGGGCGTCGACGACATCATCCTCACGCACTCGCGCGTCGACTCTTCCCACATCGATTTCTTCAGCGAGCGCTCGATCCCGAACCCGCCCAGCTCCTGATCTGAGGTGCCCTCGCCGGTACCGAACTCGACACGACCGCCGCTGATCACGTCCAGCGACGAGATCCGCTCCGCCACCCGAGCCGGGTGGTTGATCGCCGCTGGCATTTGAATCACGCCATGGCCCAGTCGGATCCGCTTCGTGCTTCTCGCCAGCGCACCGAGCATGATTTCAGGGGCCGTCGAGTGCGCGTACTCCTCCAGGAAGTGGTGCTCCACGAAGAAGACGTAGTCGAACCCCAGCGTGTCGGCGTACTCCACCTGCTCGAACATCTCGTCGAACAGCTGCTTCTCGGCCCCCGGGTCCCACGTGTCCCCGTCCACCGGCCGAGGAAGCTGCATCTCATAGAACAGCCCGAACTTCACGTGCGCCTCCCTGATCTTCGCCGACCGCAGGTGTGGCCGCCACTCGACGGTGATGCTACATCAGACGCCAACGAGCGAACTCCAGCGGCTGAGTAAACCCAGCGACGGCCTGCCTACTCAGGCGGCTCAGTGGCGAGTACGCCAGCCGCCGTCAGCCGATCGACATCGTCGCTACCGAGGCCGAGCACAGACTCGAGGACGTCGTGGTTGTGCTCGCCGAGCATGGGCGTCGGCTGCCAGTGCTCGTACCCGCGTTCTCCGTTGAACGAGACGGGCGAGCCGTCGAAGCGCTGGGCCCCCGTCACCGGGTGCGACAGGTCGGCGAAGAACCCGCGAGCCGTCAGCTGCGGATCCGACACCAGATCCGACCCCGTCGATGCGCCTCCCGCGGGCACGCCAGCGGCCATCAGCGCCTGCGTGAGCTGGTGCTTGTCCCGTGTTGCGGTCCACGCCGCGATCAGTTGATCGAGCTCGCCGCGATGTGTGAGACGACGGGCGCGCGAACTGAACCGTTCGTCGCTGTCCCAGCCCATGCTCGCGACCGCGTTGAGTGTGTCCCACTCCTCGTCGTCTCGCGCGGCGATCGCGATCCACTGATCGGCACCCTGGCATGGATAGGTGTCGTGCGGCGCGTAATCGGGATGCCCGTTGCCGACGCGCTCCTGATCGTGCCCTGCCAGCTGCGCCCCGATGAAGTATTCGCCGATGAACCCGATGGAGATCTCCTGCTGCGAGAGGTCAATTTCGCTGCCGGTACCGGTCTCATCGCGGCGTTCGAGCGCGGTGAGGATCGCCGCGGCGGCAGTCGTGCCGGCCATCGGGTCGGAGATCGCGATCGCCGTACCGTGGGCGTGGCCTTCCGGGTACCCGAGCAGCGTCGGAATCGCCGCGAGCGGCTCCACGCTGGTGCCGAGGCCGATGTAGTCACGGTAGGGGCCGGTACGCCCGAACGCCGGCATCGGGGCGTAGATGATCCGGTCGTTGGCGGCCCGCAGCTCGTCGTAGCCAAGGCCGAGCCGGGTCATCGCCCGCGCGCTGAAGTTCTCGAGCACGACGTCACTCTCTCGCACGAGCTGCAGGAAGAGCTCCTTGCCCTCCGCAGTCTTGAGGTCCACGCAGACGCCTCGGCGGTTGCGCTGCAGCTGGTTGAACAGCATCTGCGTGTTCCATGGCATCGTGGCGGTTTCCGGCGTCGCTACGTAGCCGCGCATTCCGAGTGGAACCCTCCGTGGCCCTCGGTTGCTCGGCGACTCGATCTTGATCACGTCCGCGCCCAGGTCGCCGAGGATGCGACCCGTGACCGGCCCCGACCAGACTCGCGTCAGGTCGAGCACGCGAATCCCTTCGAGTGGTCGCGTCGCCGCAGTCGCGGTCTGGGCCTCAGTGGTTCGCTCGACGCTCGGGGCAGTCCGGCCGAGCACCTGCTCCGTGTCGGCGCCCGGGGAGTGTGGCGCGAGTTCGGGTGGGGGCGGGTCACCCACAAGTACGAAGGGCGCGCCGGGGACGCGAAGCTGCTCGTGCTCCGGCGTCGCGCCATCGATGCGCCGCCAGAAGTCGCGAGCCGCCAGGTGTGTGTCGTCGAGCGCCTCGAGGACGCCGAGCAGCTTGCCGATCGGGACGCGCCACTTCTCCTGCGCCTCGTCGAAGATGTCCTTCGCATCGCGATGCCGGAAGACCTCGTCCACGATCCCGACCAGTTCGTCGTAGCGCTGCATCCGCCCCGCGTTGGTGGCGAGCGGGTGATCTTCGGCCAGCTCCGGACGCCCGATCATGTTGGCGAAGGCGAACCAGAACTGCTGCTGGAAGCTCACGCCGACCCAGCCATCGCGAGTCGGCAGCATGGAGTTTGGTGCAAGATCCATGCGGTTCCCGGCGCGCTTCCGGGCCTCCCCGGTCGCCAGCCACGTCATGTAGGTGGTCTGGTGCAGCGCCGCGAGACACTCCATCAGGCTGACATCGATCTCCACCGGCGATGTACTCGGCGAGATCGAGCGCACGGCAGCCATTGCCGCGACGTAGCCCATCGTGCCGCCCTGATACGAGGGGTAGCGGCCGACGAACGTGAGCGGCGCCTTCTCCGGGTCGCCAATGATGTAACTGTACCCGCCGAGCGCGAGCAGCGACGCCTCCGTGGCGGGTGCGTGCGCGTACGGCCCCGTCAGTCCGAACGGGGTGATCGCGAGGCGGACGCGCGGACCATCAGCGCCGCCAACGTCCAGCAGCCGCAGCCGCTCGATGTCGCGGACCGACCGATCCGTGACGAGCACATCGCACGATCGGGCGAGTTCATCGAGCCGGGCGCGATCACCCGCAACACCGAGGTCGGCAGCGACGCGTTGCTTGCCCCCGTTGAGATAGAGGTCCAGCGACACTTCGAGATCGGGCCGTGCCGGCGACTCCGCCTTGATCACCTCGTGACCGGCGCGCCGGAACAGCTTCCCGCAATAGGCGGCCGCCCCCTCCGCATCGCTGAGCTCGAGGATGCGCACCGGTCAGGCCGGCTTCGCGCGGAGCGCGTAGATCGAGGTGTGCGCCACGGTGGCGAGACGCTCACCGCTCGCCGTGCTCACCTCGACGCTAAACGTCACGTATTTGTGTCCGTTCTTCTCAAACAGATCGAGCACCTGCCCATCGACGCGGATCGGCTCATCGACGCGCGGCACCCGGCCAAGCTCCAGTTCGCTGGACACGTGCACGCCGGCCTCGTAGTGAAACGTGCCGTGGCTGAGCGGCCCGTAGAGCCCCATCAACATGCCGGTCGGAACCGACAGCTCCCCCTTGACGAGGGAGCTGTCGACGGTCTCGCCGGTGAGACTCACGAACGTCTCCACATTGTCACGGGTGATCGTGCGGTCGTAGCCGTTGAGCTTCGTGCCGAGCGCTGCTGTCTGCTCCGTCAGCGGAGGAAGCGCGCTCATCCGGCGGACAGCTGATCGTGAGTGCGGCAAGACGCCTCGGCTGTCGCGCACACACTGCCCTCCGAGTCGAGCACGCGGAGCGAGACGCTGACGCGGTCGCCCGACCCCGGCGTGCTCGCCCTGCCTTCGACGGAGATCTCGTCGCCCTCGTAGACCGGGCGACGGATCAGGGCACTGAAGCTGCCATCGGCCGTCCACGCGTCACCGAAGTGCTCGCGCATCATGCGACTCATATACCCGAGGACGGTGACGCCGGGAACGAGTCCCCCTCGATATCCCATCTCGCGAGCCTTCTCGTCATCGTGGATGCTGCCGCGAGACTCGCTGGCGCTGTTGATGGCGCGGATTCGGATCGACGGTAGCTCACTTGAGTCGCCCTGCGATGTGCTCATTTGCGCCTCCTGTTCGTTCCGCCCGACGGCCGAGAGTCAGTCGGCCGACGTGTCGCCCTCGCTGGCAGCGCGATGTGCTCGTGCGCGCTCAACGCTCAGGTAGAGTCGTCGGCCGCCCTCGGCACCCTCCTCGGTCACCGACCCGTCGTTCGCCGCACGGACCATACGGTCGGAGAACGACGAGAGGATGTGTGCGGTGAAGCCCTGCATCTCCTGCATCTGGTGGATCGAATAGTTCATCATTCGTATCTGGAACGGGTCCTGCTGGGCTACGCACTCGGCGTATGCCATCGCTGCGGCCTCAAGCTCTGTGACCGGGTGCACCTCCTGCACGAGTCCTCAATCGAGGGCCTCGTCCGCACTCAGGAAGCGGTTGTCGAACATGAGGTACTTGGCACGGCGGGCCCCGATCTCCCACAGCACCGCGAAGTACTGCGAGTTCGTCGGTAGGAACTGTGCGTCGTCCGCAGCGAACACCACGTCCATCGCTGAGGCGAGCATCCACGCCGCATAGATGCAGTCTCCCTGCACGATCGCGATCGTCGGCTTCGGGATGTTGCGCCACTTCAGGTGTGGGTCGATGTCCATCCCGCGCGTGCGGTCGCAGTTCCCCGCCATGTTCTGACGCCCACGCTCCGCCCGCGTCTCGGTCACGTCGGGCGAACCGAGGTCGTGACCGGTGGTGAATGTCGGTCCCTCCCCTCGCAAGATGAACATGCGAACATCGTCGTCCTCGGCAGCGCGATCGAAGGCGACCTCCAGCTCCTGCATCATCTGCTGGCTGAGTGGGTTCCGATAACGTTCGCGCGTCATGCTGACGACGGCGATCGTGCCGTTCGACCGTGTCTCGTACTCGACGCGGTGCTCGCCTTCGCTCACGGTGTCCTCCTGTGGAGCAGTCACACGTCTCCTTATGTCGAGGCGCCGTCATTCTAGCCGTTTGACACTCAGCCCCTCGAGAGGGTGCGTCGGACTTGTCAGCGGGGCTGCGGCCCACCGAGCAGCGGCCACCTCAGGACTCGGTGCGCGGATCCAACAGGTCGCGAATACCGTCGCCGATGAAGTTGGCGGCAAGCACGACAGTGAGGATCGCGATACCGGGCCCGAGGGCGATCCACCAGTCGTAGAACCGCCTGGAGCCCTCGCTGATCATTGACCCCCACTCAGGGAACGGTGGGACGGCTCCAAGGCCGATGAAGCTCAGCGATGCTGCGAGCAAGACGACGCCACCGAAGTCCATCGTTGCGACGACCAGCAACGGGGTGAACGCGATCGGCAGGATGTGTCTGATCATCACGCGACCGTCGGTGGCCCCGAGTGACTGCGCCGCAATCACGTGATCGTGGTTCTTGACGGCTAAGAACTGGCCTCGCAGCAGCCTCGCGTAGCCCGGCCACCAGACGAGCGTCATCGCGAGTGCGGCGTTACGGATACCGACGCCAAGGGTGGCCGCGATCACCATCGCGAGCAGAATCGGCGGGAACGCCATCACCATGTCGGTGAAGCGCATCATGACTGCGTCCGTCCAACCACCGAAGAACCCGGCGATCGCACCGAACAAGCCGCCAATCAGCAGCGCGGAGACGATCACGGCCGCCGCCACGGGCATCGAGGCCCGTGCGCCGTGGAGCGTCCGAGAGAACACATCGCGACCGAGCGCATCAGTTCCCAGCGGGTGTTCGAGCGTAGGCGAGAGCAGGCGGTCGTCCACGATCGCGATCGGGTCGTACGGGGCCCACAGCGGCACGGTGGTTGCGGTCACAACCCAGAACAGCAGCAGGGCGCCGCCAAGCACCACCGGCGCCGTCGCCCACTTCGGCTTCCGTCGCTGCCTGGTGCGCTCTAGGAACTCAACGACTTCGACATTGGTGGATTCGAGCGTTGGGTCGTGCACCGTCATGAGACGCGGATCCGTGGGTCGATGATGCCGTAAAAGATATCGATCACGAGGTTGGCCATAATGAACATGCCGCCACCAAAGATGGCCACTCCCATGACGGCCGGGAGGTCGAGCGTACGGGTAGCCTCGACGGCGTACGAGCCGAGTCCGGGCCAGGAGAAGATCGTCTCCGTGAGGACAGCCCCGGTCAGCAGCGCGGCAAGCGAGAGCCCGAGGATTGTGATGGTCGGAATCATTGCGTTGCGCAGAGCGTGCGTGAAGATCACGTTGCGGCTCGTCAGGCCCTTGGCGCGGGCGGTGCGAATGTAGTCCTGGTTCAGCACATCGAGCATTGAGGCTCGGACCATCCTCGCAATGATGCCCATCACGGCCCATCCCAGCACAAAGGCCGGCAGCATCAGATGTCGCAGCGCATCAACGGTCTGCCCGAAGTCACCGGCGAGCAGAGAGTCGACCGTATAGAGCCCCGTGACGTGCGCCGGCGGCAGCGATCGCAGGTCGAGACGGCCCGGGCCAGGCGCGATCTCGAATTGCGTAAAGAACAGATACAAGAGGATCAGGCCCGTCCAGAAGACTGGCAACGACGAACCGATCAGCGCGAAGAGCCGCACGAAGTGATCGACCCAAGTATCGCGTCTGACAGCGGCGGCCACGCCCGCGGGAATGCCGATCATCGCGGCAATGGCCAGCGCGGTGACGGTCAGCTCCAGCGTCGCCGGGAGCCGCTGCATGAGATCACTGCCAACGGGTTTCTTCGTGCGGAACGAAGTCCCCATGTCGCCCTGGAACAGGTTCTTGACGTAGAGCACGTATTGCTCAGGGTTCGACTTGTCGAGTCCCCAGCGAGCTCGGGCGGCCGCAACGATCTCTTCGTTCCCGAGCAACCGTTCCGGGACCAGCGAGGCGATCGGGTCAGCGGCGGCGGTTCGTGAGACCACGAACACAATCGTGATCACGCCAAGCAGGAGAAGCGGCATCACAGCGATACGGCGGGCGATGTACGAACCCAAGCGGCGCTCACCACCGTCTCTCTCAACGCCCGGTCAGACGAACTAGGCGCACACCCCGGTCAACGAGACCGAAGTGTGCGCCCATGCTATGCGTTCGAGCTATTCCTTCACGCGGTACAGGAACCCGAGTTCGACGTTACAGCAGCCACTGTAATGCATCCCCTTCAGGTTCGTGCGATGCGCAAGGATCAGGTTGGGGTTCGCGAGCGGCAGGATGTACGCGTCCGAGATCATCTCCCGGCCGAGCAAATCGTAGAGTCGTTCACGCTCCTCAAGGTCGTCCGTCTGCAGGGCCTGGTCGTAGAGGTCCTGCTGGACCGAACTCACGATCGATCCCTTGTTGCCACCGGCACGACCCGACCAACGGGAGCCCTCGATCATCGCGAAGTACTGCGGGTACTGCACGGTGTCGGGGTGGTCCGGAGCGTAGTAGATGGCCGTGAACGGCACCTGGTTCTCGCCCAGTTTCCCGAAGATCACGGAGGCTTCCAGCGGCGAGAGGTTCAACTTGATGTTGACTTCCGCCAAGTCGGCCTGAACCTTCTGCATCATCAGGTTGAAGTCGACGCCGTAGACGTTGGTGTTCCAGTACGGTGCGTCCAGCTCGAAGCCGTCCGGATATCCGCCGGCAGCAAGCAGTTCACGTGCCTTGTCCAGATCGCGTTCCGGCAGCGGCAGGTTCTTCGTGCCAACGAAGCCGTTCGGAATTCCGGTCGCCTGACGGCGTCCGTCTCCACCGAGCAGCACGTCGATCATGCCTTCGTAGTCAATCGCAGCCTGAACGGCCTGACGGATGTTCTGGTTGAGGTCGAGCTCCGAGCCGACTGCTCCCTCTGTGCCGACGATGAAGCCGACGTAGACGAAGTTGAGCGAGGGCACCGAGAGGATGGTCACGTCGTCGTTGTCAATTCCTCGCGCCGTGTCCGGGTCAATCTGCATCGCGATGTCAGCAGTACCCACTTCGAGCAGCTGGCGCTGGCCGACGGCGTCCGCAACTTCCTGGATGATCACCGTTTTGATCGCGGCCTTGGGGGACGGACCCCAGTAGTTTTCGTTGCGAGCGAGTCGCAGTGAATCGCCCTCCTTGAAGGACTCCAACACGTACCAGCCGCTACCAGCTGAGTTCGCGAGGAACCACTGTTCCGCGTCATCCGCGGTCTCAGCGTCGTCGCCGCCGCGGGCGCCATTCGCCTCTGCGACTTCCTTGTTAATGATTGCCGTGTACGGGGCGTTCATCTTGGCCGGGAACGATGCATCCGCCGCCGCCATGTGAACGATAATCGTGTGTTCCGCGGAGGCGTCAATCGACTCGACGCCGTCCATGAAGAAGCTCGGTGAGCCCTTCAGGTTCGCCAGTCGTTCCAGCGACCACTTCACGTCGTCAGAGGTCACCGGCGAGCCGTCAGAGAAGACCGCATCCGGGTTGATCAGGAAGGTCCACGTCTTCAGGTCAGCGCTGGCCGACCACTCCGTCGCGAGTCGCGGGATCAGGGTCGTGTTGTCGTTGAAGTCGAGCCCGACCAGCGTCTGGTAGACCGCCGAGATGTAGATCTGGCAAGTGTCGCAGAACGCGCGGTGTGGGTCGCCGTTCAGTGTGTCCATCGCGCGTGCGATGACGAGTGGTCGCTCGTCGTCCTGGATGCTATCACTCGACGTCGCAGCTGCACTGCTACTGGCCTTGCCGTCATCGTCATCGCCGCAGGCCACCAGGGCCATTGCTAGAGCGGCGAAGAGTACGACGATCAAGTATCCGAAACGTTTGGTCATCTGTAGTTCCCTCCTCTAATCACCGGCCAGCGCTCTCACGCGGACCGAAGCAAGGCGTCGACCCCGAACGAGGTCACGCGCCGTTTACGAACGCCTCGGCAACTTCCGTGATGCCGGGCGCGTCGAGCTGATAGTGGGCGTAGAGCGAAGTCGGTGGCCCAACCGGTACGTATTCGTTCGGCACGCCGTGCCGCTTGAACTTCACTGCGAGTCGATGGTCGGCCAGCACTTCAGCGACTGCGGAGCCGAGTCCGCCTCGCACGTTGTGCTCCTCAACGGTCATCACCGCGCCGGTCTCGCCAGCGGCAGCCAGGACCTCGTCCTCGTCGATCGGCACCAGCGAGTGCAGATCGACCACGCGGGTGTCGATGCCGCGCTTCACGAGCTCCTCGGCAGCGTCGAGCGCGGGTCGCAGCTCGGTGCCTGCAGTGATCAGGGTAAGGTCGCGCCCTTCGCGGACTCGGATCGCCTTGCCGATCTGGAAGTCCTCGAGCGGCTGCGTGTAGACCTCCGGGTCACGCCCGCGGCCGAGCCGGATGTACATCGGCCCCTCGTGCGTCAGCGAGGCCTTGAGCACGGCCTCAAGTTCGACGGTGTCGGCTGCGGAGACGACGGTCACGTTCGCGATCGTTCGCATTATGCCGAGGTCTTCGAGCGCGTGGTGCGAGGTGCCGTAGTAGCCCATCGACATGCCGCTGTGCGTTGAGACGAAGCGGACGGGCATGTTCGTGAACGCACAGGCGGTACGCATCGCCTCGGCGCACATGATTCCGAGGTAGGAGGCGAAGGTGAAGATGTACGGCAGCTTCCCGCAGGAGGCCATTCCGGCGGCGACGGTGACCATATTCTGCTCAGCGATGCCGACGTTGAAGAAGCGGTGAGGGAACTCGGTCTCGAAGTCCGAAGAGCGGTTGGCGTACTTGAGGTCGGCCGTCATGCAGACGATGCGCTCATCGGTGCGACCGAGGCGCGCGAGAATTTCGCCGGCGGTGAACGAGGGCATCGCCTCCGCGACGAGGCGATCGCTGGTCTGGCCACCGCGCGTGTCGGACGACGAGGGCTTGCTGTCTGATGTCATCTCAGCTCCCGCCCGTTAGTCGCGCATCGTCTTGCCGCGAGGCCAGTAGTCTTTCGCCGTCGAGGTCTCGCCGCGAATTTCGCTGACGAGCGCGTCGTACGCGTCACCCTCGATCGGTCCGCCGACGTGCCATGCCGGGTTCAGCTCCATGTGGCCGACGCCCTTGCCCTTGATCGTGTTCGCGATGATCGCCTGCGGCCGGTCACCGGAGGTCGGGGGCAGCGCGTCGAAGGTCGTAACGATCTCGTCGAGGTCGTGCCCGTCGATCGTCCGCACGTCAAAGCCGAACGAGGCGATCTTCTCGTCGAGCGGGTCGATGTTCATCACATCTTCGGTGTAGCCATCGAGGCCCATCTGGTTCTTGTCGACGAGCCAGACGAGGTTGCCTAGCTTGTACTGGCGGGCGGTCATGGCGGCTTCCCAGATCATGCCCTCCGCCAGTTCCCCGTCGCCAGTCATCACCCACACCCGGTAGTCGAGCGCGTCCGTTCGCCCTGCCAGCGCCATGCCGACGCCGACGGAGAGGCCGTGGCCGAGTGAGCCGTTGCTGAAGTCCGCGCCGACGCACCGCGTCATGTCGGCGTGGTCGGCGAACGCAGAGCCGAAGCGCGTGTACGTTTCGAGTTCGCTGGCGTCAAAGTAGCCGAGGTCCGCGAGCACAGGGTAGACCCCGATCATCGCGTGACCCTTGGAGAGCACGAAACGATCGCGCTCCGGCCAATCGGGCTGCTTCGGGTCGATGTTGAGGGTGTGGTAGTAGAGCGTGCTGAAGAGTTCAGCGGCGGAGAAGGTGCTGGAGTAGTGGCCGTTGCGGGCGATGTTGATCAGATCGACGGTCTGGATCCGGATGAACTGGGCGCGCTCCTGCAAGCGCTCCCTCAGGTCAACATCGATCGTCACGCTCAAACCTCACCTGCTAGTTGCACATCTAGTGGCACATCGTGCCGACCACCTGGCGAGGCCCGTCGGGATTGACAGCCTTGCCCCGGAAGATGTAGGTCTCTTCCTACGCGGATGGTGACAGCATGTCAACTATGAGGCATTCCGACGAAACAGCGCCCAGTCCGGCTCGCTCCCCGCGACGAGCGCATCGGGACGCGACCCCTAAAGTAGTGCCTGCTGCCCCGCGAACAGCGCGCGGAATCGAGACCTGCGAACGCCTCGTCAAGGCTGGACTCGCGGAGTTCGCACTCCACGGCTTCGTCGCAGCTCGTGTCGAGTCGATCACGGAACGAGCCGGCGTGGGCTACGGCACGTTCTACCGCTACTTCGCCAGCAAGGCTGCGCTAGTCGCGCAGGTCGCGGACGAGGTGTATAGCGACATCTTCGCGCAGGCCACCAGCGAGAGTGCGAGCTCGCGACCGGTAAGCGAGCGCATTTTCAACGACTACCTGGGCACGCTCCGTGGGTACACGTTTCACCGGGACGCCCTCCGCGTGCTCGATGCGGCCGTTGGTGCCGACCCAACAGTTGCCCGCGAGGTCGCACGACTGCAGGAGCGTGACGTCGAGCGCTACGCATCGATCATCAGCTCCACAGCCGGGTACCACCCGGTCGCCGACCCGTATCGAGTCTCGCTACTCGTAAACTCGTTGGGTGACGAACTAGCACGACGATGGATTCACTCGGAGCTCTGCTCAGGTGATCCCCGCGTTGATGAGCCTGAACTGCAGCGCCTCGCCCGCGTGTTCACGCTCATGTGTACCGTGGCCCTCGACCCGGAGTCGGTGGGCGTCAGCGAAGCAGCAATCGACGATTTGATGGACGGAATGGTGGCCGATGACTACGACCGATGAGCACTTGCATGCCATAGACACGGCCCTGCGAGAGCGCGCTGCACGCGTCCTGCCGGGCGGCATGTATGGGCACCAATCCGCCGCACGCATGCCGGAGGGCTTCCCGCAGTTCTTCGAGCGCGGCGAGGGCAGCCACATCTGGGATGTCGATGGCAACGAGTACATCGACTACATGTGCTCGTACGGCCCGATCGTGCTCGGGCACCGTCACCCCAGCGTGGAGCGAGCAGTCGCCGCGCAGTTCGCCGCTGGCGACTGCTTCAACACACCCACGGGGCGAATCGTCGAACTCGCCGAGCTGATGACCGGCATCATCGGCCACGGCGACTGGGCATGGTTCGCGAAGAATGGCTCAGACGCCACGCGCTTCGCCCTGCAGGTCGCCCGCGCGCACACCGCGCGCAGCACGATCGTCCGAGGCGAGCAGGCGTACCACGGCTGGGGCTCGACCTGGATGAGTGGCGCCGAGGGGATGACCCCCTCCGATGGCGACTTCCAGCACACCTACACCTACAACGACCTGCCGAGCGTCCGTGCCGCCGTCGACCAGGCTGGCGACGATCTTGCTGCGATCGTCGTCTCCGCCGTCGAGTACGACGCGGCTGGCAACTGGACGATGCCGGATCAGGCGTTCGTGCAGGGCGTGCGCGACCTCTCCGACGCGACCGGTGCGGTGCTGGTGTTGGACGATGTGCGCGCCGGCTTCCGGCTCGACCTCGGCGGTAGCTGGGTCTCGTACGGCGTCGAGCCGGACATCTCCGCCTACTGCAAGGCGATCGCGAACGGGTACCCGCTCTCTGCGGTCGTCGCGAAGCGTGAGCTCGAGGACGCGGCAGACAAGTTCTTCGCCACAGGCTCGTACTGGTTCTCCGGCGTCGCGATGGCCGCATCGATCGCCACGATCACGACGCTGCAGGAGACGGACGGGCCAGCGCAGATCGCGCGCGCCGGCACGCTGCTGCGCGAGGGTCTCGATGCGCAGGCGCACGCGCACGGGGTCGCGATCAAGCAATCCGGTCCGGTGCAGGTCCCCGCGCTGCGGTTCGGGGGCGACGACATGACGGCGATGCAGATCCCGCGCGCGATGATGTTCACCAGCGAGGCGGCGAAGCGAGGTGTCTACCTGCATCCGACGCACAACTGGTTCCTCTCCACCGCGCACAGCGATAAGGACATCGAACGCACGCTGGCGGCGACCGATATGGCGTTTGCCCGGGTGAAGGAGAGCTTCGGCGAGGAGTAACTCGCCCGGCCGCCGGGAAGGCACCGATCGTCCACACTGCACCTCGTGACGGGCGGACTGATTCCACTTCCCGCCTCGCCCTGGGGAAGCGAGCGAAGCCCCGCTCAACTCGGCGTCACCTCCATCAGGTCTTCGCCGAGGATAATGTTCCCGTCGTAGTACTGGGCGATGTCATCGACGATCGCCTGACTGGCGACCGGATCGTCCCAGCGGTCGCCCATCATGTGAACAATCACCAGTGTCTTCGCCCCGGACTCAGCGGCTGCTTCTCCAAGGTTTCGCGGTCCGTGATAGGCGCGCCGGCGAGAAGCGATTGGATCGGACTGATCCTGAGAGTCGGGAGACATGTGCAGGAGGAGATCTACGTCGCGCGCTAGTTCAATCGTGCTGCGGCAGGGGACGGTGTCGCCGGTGATCACGACCGAACCCCCATCGCAGTCCACGCGATAGGACAGGCAGTCGTGGTACGGCTGAGCGTGGACTGCCGGGGCTGCGGTAACCTGCCAGGTCACGCCCGAACAAACGACCCCCGGGTGAACGTCCTTCGCGCCGAGCGCGATCGGCTCCCGGTGGCCCTCACCGCCGCGCCACTGGTACATCTCGACACTCACCGGGTGCTTCGTGCGCGCGATGATGTCGGGCTCGAAGGCGCCGCCAGGGCCGAAGAGTCGATGCACGTATCGCTCGGTGCCTTTCGGGCCGTACACCTGCAGCGGGGCGTTCTTGCCCGCACCCTGGTCCCAGCGCACGAGCGCGAACTGGGCGAAGTCCACGTTGTGGTCGTAGTGATGGTGCGTGAAGAACTGGAAGTCGATTTCGGGGATCGGCACATCGGTCGCAGCCAGGCGCTGAGTAGCGCCGGGGCCGCAGTCGAAGAGCAGGTACTCGCCATCGGCCTCGACGAGATGCGCGGAGCCGTGGCGATTCGCT
>PVBE011911252.1_pt1 | contig 20804 bp, 19 predicted proteins | sample 1631181 | NCBI WGS metagenome assembly PVBE01 (sample SAMN08397723, study PRJNA350692) | Marine metagenome, whole genome shotgun sequencing project. | isolation source: water | place: Pacific Ocean | collected 2012-04 | reverse complement strand
GTATGGGGATTCGTCAACCAATCTAGCGCGTACCAATAGCTTTCTGTCGCAATAGTGTCGGCGGCCTGAAGGGCGGGAAGCTGACCAACCGGCGAGAATCCTATGCGAACGAGATCTGCAGGCCCTTCGTAACTCGCCTTCACGCGGTCCAACTGGCCTTGCAAGTCCTTTTTCCTGCGGCCCTCATCGAATGTGAGTGCGACCTGATTCTCACCTCGGTCAGCCGATCTTTGAAGCCCGTGGTTAATACATCCGCCCATGCTCACCTCTTCGGCGCTGCCAAAGAAGTCTCGCGCTTCATCTCGCACGAGTTCGTCCCAGTCTCTAACAGAAACGGCGAACGCAATGGCCTCCATCTCGGAGTCGCTAATCGCCTTTCGAAATTGATATCGGACTGCGTCCCTCTCGCCGGGTGTGTAGTTCACGAATTCTCCATTTGCACTTGCGCAATGGGAGAGATGAAATTGCTTGAGTGGCGGCTTACCGGGCAGAGGCGCGCGAAGCAGTTTCCTCCAACTGTCTGCAAGATCGCTGATCTGTTCAGCGGAGCCCATGATGCCGCCCCACACCAAGACATCGGCCCCAGGATGCGTTCCACTGTCATCAAAATAGCAGTCAAGCATCAGGATCGTCGCCGCCTTGAGTGATCCGGCAAGAAGATGCGCGCATCAGCGGGTAGGTCAAGTACGACGTCGCGAAAAAAAGGGGGGCGCCTTTCGACGCCCCCGAGTTTTCAGGGAGGATTACTCATGCGTACCAAACTGCACATCAGGCGCTAGTGAGCGCCTGGGGTGCTGACCAAGTGTGCGGCCTCAAATGGCGTCGCAGGAGAGGGAGGACTCCTCGACGCGTCCGCCGTCCGGCCGCGTGGGCGGCGGAAACTCATGAACACCTCTGCTAGCCTCGCGGCGGAAACGGATCGTTTCCGTAAGAGTTCTTGTCTCGAATTCGTCCGCTCCTGCCGTGGACAATGAGTTCGGTCCTCTGGCGCCTTGCGATATCCCTCGCATGTACGAACGCCTTCTCCTGCGTGTCGTGAACCGCCGTGACGCGGTGGGAACCGGATTTCCTGACCGCCCATCCGTCAGGATGCGGCACCACATGCTGTGTTGGTTTCATCGCTCGTCCGCCGTGCTCGCCGCCCGGATTCTCATGAACACCCCGACGTCGCGCCGCAGGTGTCGCATTTCATGCAGGTGCCGTTGCGGACCAGCGTGAAGTTGCCGCACTCGCCGCAGGCATCGCCCTCATAGCCCTTGAGCCGCGCCTCGGCGGCATCGGGCGGGCCCATGACCACGCTCGCTGCGCTCAGCGCCGCGCTCGCGCCCGCGGCACCGCCCGAATCGGGCGCCGCGGCGTAATCGACCCACTCGCTCAGGCCGTTCCCCTGGCCGTTGCCCACCAGGTGGAGCTTCGAGCGGACGTAGCCATTCGACGTCAGCTCCATCGCCGCCGCCAGCGCCCCCTCGGTCAGCTCGATGGCGCCCGGCGCCGCCTCCTCGGCCTCGGTATCGCCCGCCGCCGGCTCGAACTTCTTGTGTCCCAGCGAATCGGGGCGCAGGTCGTCGGGCTCGACATGGGCCAGATCGTTGCGCCCGAGGTAGGAAACCGCCAGCTCGCGGAACATGTAATCCAGCAGCGAGGTCGACATCTTGATCGCATCGTTCCCCTCGACCACGCCCGAGGGCTCGAAGCGGGTGAAGGTAAAGGCCTCGACGTATTCCTCCAGCGGCACCCCGTATTGCAGCCCGATCGAGATGGCGATGGCGAAGTTGTTCATCAGGCTGCGGAAGGCGGCCCCCTCCTTGTGCATGTCGATGAAGATCTCGCCCAAGCTCCCGCTGTCGTACTCGCCGGTGCGAAGGTAGATCTTGTGGCCGCCGACCGTCGCCTTCTGGGTATAGCCCTTGCGCCGCTGGGGCAGCCGGCGGCGCTCCGAGCGCTGGATCTCGCGCACCACCCGCTCGGCGACCACCTGCGGGTGCGGCTCCTCGTCCACCGCATCCACTTCGTCGGCCTCGCCGGCCAGCAGTGACGACAGCGGCTGGCTGAGCTTTGAGCCGTCGCGGTAAAGCGCATTCGCCTTCAGCCCCAGACGCCACGACAGCATGTAGGCGTCCTTGCACTCGGCCACCGTGGCCGTGCGCGGCATGTTGATGGTCTTGGAGATCGCGCCCGAGACGAAGGGTTGGGCCGCCGCCATCATGCGGATGTGGCTCTCCCACGACAGGTACCGCGTGCCCACCCGGCCGCAAGGCTGGGCGCAGTCGAACACCGCCAGGTGCTCGGCGGCGATGTGCGGCGCGCCCTCCAGCGTCATCGCCCCGCAGCAGTAAAGGTTCGCGGCTTCGATCGCCTCGCTCCCGAAGCCCAGGCTCGCCAGCATGTCGAAGCCGACGTCCTCGAGCTCCGCCGCCTCCAAGCCCAGCACCTCGGTGCAGAAGTCTTCGCCAAGCGTCCACTTGTTAAAGGCAAAGCGCACGTCGAACACCGATTCGAGCGACTGCTCGAGCTTGTCCAACGCCTCGGCCGTGAAGCCCTTGGCCTGCAGCGCCGCGTGGTCGATCCCCGGGGCCTCCTTCAACGTCCCGCGGCCCACCGCGTAGCCGGTGATCTCGGCGCTCTCGGCCTCCGAATAACCAAGCGTCGCCAATGCCTCGGGCACGCATCGGTTGATGATCTTGAAGTAACCGCCGCCCGCCAGCTTCTTGAACTTGACGATGGCGAAGTCGGGTTCGATGCCCGTGGTGTCGCAGTCCATCACCAAGCCGATGGTCCCGGTGGGCGCGATCACGCTCGCCTGGGCGTTGCGGTAGCCGTGCTCTTCGCCCAGCGCCAGCGCCCGCTCCCAGGCCGCCACGGCGGCGGTGGCGATCTCGGGCTCGGCGCACGCCCGCGTGTCTAAGGGTATCGGCGCCGTGGCCAGCCCCTCATAGCCGTCCGCGTGGCCAGCCGCGGCGCGGGCATGGTTGCGCATCACCCGCAGCATCGGCTCGCGGTTGGCGGCGAAGCCGGGGAAGGGGCCCATCTCGCCCGCCATCTCGGCCGAGGTCGCGTACGCCACCCCCGTCATCAGCGCCGTGATCGCGCCGCAGGTCGCACGCCCTTCTTGCGAATCGTAGGGGATGCCCATGACCATCAGCAACGCGCCGATGTTGGCGTAGCCCAGGCCCAGCGTGCGGTAGACATAGGACAACTCGGCAATGCGCTGGGCCGGGAAGGCCGCCATCATTACCGAGATCTCGAGCGTCACCGTCCACAGCCGCACCGCGTGGGCAAAGGCTTCCGTATCGAAGCGCCCCTCATGGGTGCGCAAGCGCATGAGGTTGAGCGAGGCCAGGTTGCACGCCGTGTCGTCGAGGAACATGTACTCCGAGCACGGGTTCGAGGCGCGGATCGGGCCGGCCTCGGCGCAGGTGTGCCAGTCATTGATGGTGGAATCGAACTGCACCCCGGGATCGGCCGAGGTCCAGGCCGCGCAGGCCACCCGGTCCCACAGCTCGCGTGCGGGCAGCGTCTTGGTCACCGCGCCGCTTACCCGTCCGGTCAGCGACCACTCGCCGTCGGCCTCGACCGCGGCCAGGAAGTCATCGTTGAGCCGCACCGAGTTGTTCGAATTCTGGCCCGAGACCGTGAAATAGGCCTCGCCGTCCCAGTCGGTGTCGTAGGTCGGGATCTCGATCTCGGTGTAGCCCTGCTCGGCAAACTGGATGGCGCGTTGGATCACACTCTCGACGATCATCGAGGTGCGGGCCTCTAGAATCGCCTTCTTGAGCTCGGGGTTGTCGCTCGGTGTGAAGCGTCCGCTGCCCTCCATCGCGTGGCAGGCGCGGATGATGCGGTTGAGGTGGCGCTCGGTGAGCTTCGATCCGGCGACCAGGGCGGCGACCTTTTGCTCCTCGGTCACCTTCCAGTCGATGAAGGCCTCGATGTCGGGATGGTCGATGTCGACGATCACCATCTTGGCCGCGCGCCGGGTGGTGCCGCCCGACTTGATGGCGCTCGCCGCGCGGTCGCCGATGCGCAGGAAACTCATGAGCCCAGAGGACTTGCCGCCGCCGGCCAGCGGCTCCTCGGCGGCGCGCAGGCGTGAGAAGTTGGTGCCCGTACCCGAGCCGTACTTGAACAGCCGCGCCTCGCGCACCCACAGATCCATGATCCCGCCTTCGTTCACCAGGTCGTCGGAAATGCCCTGGATGAAACAGGCGTGGGGTTGGGGGTGTTCGTAGGCGCTTTGCGCGGCTTGCGCCTTGCCGGTGCGGTGGTCGACGTAGTAGTGGCCCTGGGCCGGGCCGTCGACGCCGTAGGCCCAGTGAAGGCCGGTGTTGAACCACTGCGGCGAGTTGGGCGCGGCGACCTGGCGGGCCAGCATCGCCCGGCTCTCGTCGAAGAAGGCGCGGGCGTCGGTTTGCGAATCGAAGTAGCCGCCCTTCCAGCCCCAGTAGGCCCAGGTGCCGGCCAGGCGGTCGAAGACCTCCTTGGCCGAGCGTTCGCCGCGGCTCCGCTCGGCCTCCTCGAGCGCCGCCAGCGCCTCCTCGTCGGGGACGTGGCGCCACAGCCACTCGGGGACCTCCGGTTCGGGGACCGCCTTCAGCCGCGCCGGAATCCCGGCCTTGCGAAAGTATTTCTGGGCGATGATGTCGCAGGCGACCTGCGAGAAATGCTCGGGCACCTCGACGTCGTCCATGTGGAAGATCAGCGAGCCGTCGGGGTTGCGAATCTCGCTAAGCGCGGTGCGGAAGGCGATTTCCGCGTAGGGCGATCGCCCTTCTTCGGTGTAGAAGCGTTCGATCCTCATCTGTCCTCCGAACCCCCAGGCCGCGTTGTGCGGTATTCCGGTTGTTGTTCAACCGCTGCCCCTCGGGTACCCCATATCTAGGGTCACGCCATAAGGGGGGCACAACATATGCGAAGGCCGGAAAGTTTGCAACACCCCCGTTTGTTGTAGAGGTTGTAATCTTTAGGGTCCTCGGAATCGCCGCGTATGGGCGCTGGACTGGCCTCGGCGGGGGTGTATGATCGCCGCGCGAATCGCGGTGCGAGAGGCGAGTGGTCGATGGGATTGATGCGGGGCCTGTTCTCGTGGTGGGGCGAGCCGACCTGGGGAACCCGTTTTCTGACCTGGCGGCGGGGCCGGCCGGTGGGCGAGGATTCCCAGGGCAACCGCTACTTCGAGGACAAGGGCGGGCGCCGCCGCTGGGTGCTCTACTCCGGCGAGGTCGAGGCCAGCCGGGTGCCGCCGGCCTGGAACGCCTGGCTGCAACGCACCGTCGATGAGCCGCCCGCAGCGGACGCGCCGCGTTGGCCCTGGCAGAAGGCGCACCAGCCCAACCTGACCGGCAGCGCCCAGGCCTACCGGCCACCGGGCAACCTGGTCGAGGGCGGCCGGCGCGAGCGCGCCACCGGCGATTACGAGCCGTGGCGGCCGTGAGCGCGGCCCGGCCGAGGACGAGAAGGAGCGGGCGGTGAGCGGCAACGTGGTCGAGACCCTGATCGGCGCGATGGTGCTGGCGGTGGCCGCGGTGTTCGTCGTCTTCGCCGTCACCACCACCGACATCGGCACCGTCGCGGGCTACGAGCTGACCGCCAAGTTCGACCGCATCGACGGCCTGAGCGTCGGCGCCGACGTGCGCATCAGCGGCATCAAGGTGGGCACGGTGATCGACCAGGACCTCGACCCTGTGACCTTCCTCGCGGTGGTGCGTATGAGCATTAGCGATGCGGTGCAGCTGCCCACCGATTCCTCGGCCGGGGTGGTTTCGGACGGCCTCTTGGGCGGCAAGTTCATGTCGCTCTCGCCCGGCGCCGACGATGACGTGCTGGGCCCCGGCGAGGAGATCAGGTTTACCCAGGCCTCGATCAACATCGAGCAGCTCCTGGGCAAGTTCATGTTCAGCGCCGGCGAGGCCGGCCAGTAGCCCTACCGTCCGGACCGCGCCCGGTGATCAGGGGGATAGCGACCGGGCTGGCGGTGGCGTTGACGCTGGCGAGTGCGGCGGCCCGGGCCGACGAGGCGGCGATCCTGCAAGGCCTCGACAAGGTGACGGCGCGCATCTCGACCATCGAGGCGCCGCTCGGCGAGACGGTGGTGTTCGGGACGCTGCGCATCGTCGCCCGTGCCTGCCACAAGCGCCCGCCCGAGGAGCCACCGGAATCCTCGGCCTTCCTCGACATCGTCGACCTCAAGCCGGGCCAAGCGCCCGAGCCGCTGTTCACCGGCTGGATGTTCGCCTCGAGCCCGGCGCTGTCGGCGCTCGAGCATCCGGTCTACGACGTCTGGGTGATCGACTGCAGCGCCATCTCGCCCGAGGCACCGGCGGGCCAGGAATAGAAATCGCCGCGCTCGTCGAGGGCGCGGGCGAGCGCCTGGTGATAGGCCGCGCGCGGCACCTCGACGGCGCCGAGCCGGGCGAGATGCGGGGTCACGAACTGTACGTCGAGCAGACGATAGCCGCCGGCGCGCAGCCGGGCGACCAGGTGCACGAGCGCCACCTTGCTCGCGTCGGCCTCGCGGCTGAACATGCTCTCGCCGAAGAACACCGCCCCCAACGAGATGCCGTAGAGACCACCGACCAGACCGCCCTGGCGCCAGCACTCGACGCTGTGCGCCCGGCCCATGCGGTGGACCTCGCCGTAAAGCGTCAGGATTTCGTCGTTGATCCAGGTGCTCCAGCGCCCCGGCCCCGGCGCGGCGCAGGCACGCATCACCTCACCGAAGGCGCTGTCGATGCGGACCTCGAAAACCTCGCGCCGCACTTTCCGCACCAGGCTGCGGGCAAGGTGCAGGGAATCGAGTGGCAGCACGCCGCGGCTCTCGGGATCGATCCAGTGGAGCCGCGAATCGTAGCGGCTCTCGCCCATCGGGAAGACCCCCATGGCGTAGGCCTGCAGCAGCACCTCAGAGCTCAGGCGGCTCATGGCGTACGCCCGCCGATGAAACGCTCGAGCCAGTGGATGTCGTAGGCACCTGCGATGAAGTCGGCCTCGTCGGTGATCTCGAGGTGCAACGGCAAGGTGGTTTCGATGCCGCCGATCACGTATTCCTCGAGCGCCCGCCGGAGCCGCATCCGGCATTCGCCTCGATCGGCGCCGTGGACGATCAGCTTGGCGACCAGGCTGTCGTAATGGGGCGGCACCGAATAGCCTGAATAGAGCGCCGAATCGACGCGCACCCCGATTCCGCCGGGCGTGTGGTAATCGCTGATGCGTCCGGGCGAGGCGGCGAAGGTATACGGGTCCTCGGCGTTGACGCGGCACTCGATCGAATGCCCTCGGATGGTCACGGCGTCCTGGCCGTACCCGAGCGGCTCGCCGGCGGCGATTCGGATCTGCTCGCGCACCAGGTCCAGGCCGCTAACCATCTCGGTGACCGGGTGTTCTACCTGGACGCGGGTGTTCATCTCGATGAAACTGAAATCGCCGTCATCGTAGAGGAATTCGACGGTACCGAGCCCGCGGTAGCCAAGCTCGGCGATCGCGTCGCGCACGCGTGTGCACAAGGAGTCGCGCTCGGCTTGTGTGAGTCCCGGCGAGGGCGCCTCCTCGACGACCTTCTGGTGCCGGCGCTGCAAAGAACAGTCGCGCTCGCCGAAATGCACCGCGGCGCCGCGGCCGTCGGCCAGCAACTGGACCTCGATGTGGCGCGGCTGAGAGAGATACTTCTCGATGTAGAGGGTATCGTCGCCGAAGGCTGCCAGGCACTCGGCCCGGGCAGTGCGCAGCCCCGCCTCCAGCGCGACCGGCTCGCGGATTACCGTCATGCCTCGCCCACCGCCGCCAGCCGCGGCCTTGATCAGCACCGGATAGCCGATGTCCTCGGCGACGGCCACCGCCTCGGAGAGACCGGAGAGCGGCCGCTCCGAACCTTCGACGACGGGGATCCCGAGGCGCCGCATCGCGTCCTTGGCGGCGATCTTGTCCGACATCAGACGGATGTGCTCGGCGCTCGGGCCGATGAAGACCAGCTCGTGCTCCTCGACGATGGAGGCGAACCGCGCGTTCTCGGAGAGGAAGCCGTAGCCGGGATGGATCGCGTCGGTGTCGGTGATCTCGGCGGCCGAGATGATCGCTGGAATGTTGAGGTAGCTTGCGGCCGCACTCGGCGGGCCGATACACACGGCCTCGTCGGCGAGCCGCACGTGCATGGCGTCGGCATCGGCGGTCGAGTGCACGGCGACGGTGCGAATACCCATCTCGCGGCAGGCGCGATGGATGCGCAGCGCCACCTCGCCGCGGTTCGCGATCAACACCTTGTCGAACATCCGCACCCTCTGCGCCCACTCGATTGTCGCTCCCCAACATTGTGTTGGGAATGCAAGCCAATGCCAAGGGGCGCTCACCGATCTAGCGGGATTTCGGTCCAACCATAGGCGGCCTGGCGCATGATCTTTCCCCACAGCGCCTCGTCGCGCTCGGCGAGCAGTACGCCACCCATGGCCGCGTAGAAATACCGCGCCGGGTTGTCGGCCAGCACCCACACCAGCGCCGAGGAGTATCCCATCTTCGACAGTTCGCCGAGCAACCCTTGCAAGAGAGCCTTGCCGATGCCGCCTCCGCGGAAGTCGGCGAGGACGTAAAGCGTGTAGACCTCGCCCTGGTAGGCCGGGGTGCCGGCCCGGGCCCGGCCGCAACTGCCGAACCCGACGATGCCGGCGCCTGCGTCCTCGGCCACTATGACCGCCTCGGCCCCGTGTCGCGCCAGTACCTGGGCCCAGATCTCTCGCTGTTTGCGATGCGACATCCCGACGAGAACTGAATCGGGGATCATCGTCGGATAGGCGTCCCGCCAGGTATCGATGTAGACCCGGGCGATGGCGGCGGCGTCACGAGTTTTCGCAGACCGAATGACGGGGGACCGGGTCATCGGGTCATTGTAGGCCGAGGGACCGATGTTGCCGCACTGACTCGCATTGGACATGGCAGGGGACAGGTGCCAGATTCCGACCGCGAGCGGCGCGGGGACAGGCTGGGAGTACTGGGCGATGGGCGATCGTACGCTGGGCGTTGGCGTCATCGGCACCGGCGGCATGGGTGGCCGCCATGCCGACAACCTCACCCACCGCGTCGCCGCGGCCGAAGTCGTCGCGATCATGGATGTCGACCCGGGCCGGGCCGATACGGTCGCCGCGGCGTGCGGCGGCGCCGCCGTGTTCACGGACGCGGCCGCGCTGATCGACGAGCCCGCCGTCGAGGCGGTGGTGATCGCCGCGCCCGACCCGACCCATGCGGACCTCGCGGTCGCCTGCATCGAAGCGGGCAAACCGGTGCTGTGCGAGAAGCCGCTGGGCGTCAACCTCAACGATGCGAGGCGCGTCTTACAAGCGGAAGTCGAAGGCGGCAAGCGGCTGGTTCAAGTCGGTCTGATGCGCATGTACGACCCGCAACACACGGCGCTCAAACGCGCGATCGATGACGGCGCGATCGGCCGGCCACTCCTGTTTCGCGGCGTCCACAAGAATTTGCGGCGCCCGCGAGCGGTAACGGCCGCGGAGATCATCATCGCGGGGGCGGTCCACGACATCCACTCGGCGCGCTGGCTGATGGACGACGACGTTGCGCTCGCCTACGCCAGCCACATCACCGACGCGCCGGAGCGGCCGGACTTGGCACGGCTTGTCCTGCTCCAGCTGACCTTCAAGGGCGGCGGCCTCGGCTCGATCGAAGTCGACATCGATTCCAACCACGGCTACGAAGTCGTCGTCGAGGTATCGGGCGAGCGCGGGATGCTGGGGACGCCGTCCCTGACGAGCCCGATCCTGCGCCAGGACGGAACGGCCTCGCGCACGGTCGAGGTCGATTGGCTGGAGCGCTTCGAGGACGCCTACGCGATCGAGGCCGAGGCGTGGGTGCGCGCCGCGCGCGATGGCACGGCGACCGGCGCAAGCGCGTGGGACGGCTACGCCGCCATGTGCGTCGCCGACGCCGCGGCGCGCTCGCTCAACTCCGGCAACGCCGAGCCGCTGCCCGACGAAACCCGGCCCGGCCTCTACGATCCCGGGTGACGATGCCGACGCTGGGTGAGGTGCAGGGGGCTTAGGCGCGCGCCGCCGCGGCCGTCGGCCAGCAACTGGACCTCGATGTGGCGCGAGGCATCGCGGTCGTATTGTAGCGTGCGGGACCGGCGCCGTTTCCGCAATATTACCCGGGAGATATTGACGCTGGTTTATTACCCGGGTAATATTCCCTCCGAGTCTTCAGCGAGAGTCATCGAAATGGCAGAACCGAACGAGACGGTTGCGGCGTTCGCGGGAAGCGAACTCATCGTCCGCGGCGCTTTGGCCGAAGTGGTCGTGCACTGCAAGGCGCGACTGGACACAGGCGAATCGGGGCGTATCGCGCTCTTTGACGACGAAAGCGGCGGCGTCGTGGACGTCGATTTTTCCGGTAGCGAGAGAGAGGTGCTGGATCGATTGTCGCGGGGCGAGACCGACGGGCGGATCGCGGGTGAGGCGCAAGGCGAGAAGAGGCGGGGTCCGGGGAGACCTGCCCTAGGGGTTGTCTGCCGAGAGGTCTCGCTCCTTCCACGGCACTGGCGATGGCTTGCCGAGCAAAGGGGAGGCGCCTCGGCTGCGCTGCGCCGATTGGTCGAATCGGCCAAGAAGAGCGAAACACACGAAGCCGTCGTGCGTCGTGCGGTCGATGCGGCCCACCGATTCATGTGGGACATTGCGGGCGATCTGCCAGGCTTCGAGGAGGTGACGCGTTCATTGTTCGCCCTAGATTTCGATCGCCTTGAGACGCTAATCGCCGGCTGGCCCTCCGGGATTCGCGAGCAGATTGGGCGGTATCTCGACCGGGCGCGAGAGGTCCCGCGTTCTGCGTGAGGCCTCGTTACAATGAGTCGAGACCTCAAGAACAGCCTGCTTTATCTCAGCGTCGTCCTGGCGTGGGGCTTCTCGCCGATCTTCGTTGCCGCACAGGTCGATGTGGCGCCCCCCGAGACGCTTGTCGGATACCGCTTCGCGGTGGCGGCGATCGTGCTTGTGGGCTGGTGTCTTTGGCGCGGCCTTTCGATGCGGTTCGGCGTGCGCGACCACGTCTTCCTTGCGCTTCAGGGAGTGCTGATGTGCTCGCTGAACGAGATCATGCTGTATGCGGCGACCGCCCGGGTCTCGGTCTCGGGACTGGTGCCTTTGGTGTACACGCTCTTGACGGTGATGAACGTGTTCGTCGGGGCGATCTTCCTCGGTTTGCCGATCCGCCCGCGGGTGGTTGTGGGCGCGGCGATGGGCATCGTCGGAGTGACGATGGTGTTCTGGCGCGACCTCGTGAGCTTCGATCTGTCGAGCGTGGCGCTGGCCGGCCTTGGCTTCGCGCTCATGGCGCCGGTCTTCGCTTCGTTCGGTAACATCGCCGCGGCGCGCAACCAGGGTGCGGGGTTGCCCGCGCTCGAATCGGCGGGGATCACGATGGCCTATGGCGCCGTCTGCGCGCTGGTGGTGGCGCTCGCGTTCGGACGCGCCTGGGTTTGGGAGTGGACGGCAGATTTCTCGGTCGCCTTCATCTGGCTGGTCCTGGTGAGCACCGTGATCGGCGTCACCTGCTACATCGCCCTGATCGGCCGCATCGGCCCCGCCCGCGCCGCCTATGCCAACGTGCTGGTGCCGATCATCGCGCTCGGCGTCTCCACCGTCTTCGAGGGCTATCAATGGACGGGGTTGTCCGCGGCCGGGGTGGTGCTGGCGCTCGCCGGCAACGTGATCGTGCTGGCCCGCCGCCGCGCCGCCAAGCCCGAGCCGGCGGCCGGCGCGCCGTAGGCGGAGCGCTTGCGCGCGCTGGCGCGCGGCCCCTTCCCGGGGGCCATGCCCCCGGACCCCCGGTGGTACCGGCGAGCCGGGGCGGCGGCAGAGTATCCCGTCTCCATCGGACGCGATCTCGGACAGGAGCGTTGACCTGTGTACGGCGAGGTCAACGTCAGCCGGTACAGACCCGCCTAGACGGGTTAGCCAGGATCGTCCACGACTAGCTCGAGCGATAGGGCTCACAGCTATTGGAAGGTCCGATCTGACGAGGCGGCCAGCAGTGTTTCGGTCGCCCGCTCAGCCTTGGGTACGATGACGAGAGCGCAAGGTTTCGTGACGGGCCGGTTTTCCATCGCTCATCGCTGGTGTAGGATTCGCGGGTCGCCAGGACAGTAGGGTGAGCCCCATGGTCAAATCGCTGGCCGCCGAGATGAGCAGAGCCGTGGCCGCGGCGCTGGCGTTGCTACTGGTTGCGGCCGGCGGCGCGGCGGCGCAAGACGTGAACGCGCCGGCGCTTTACGGCTCGGCGAACCTGGAGGCCGGGTTCACGCCCGATCCCCACGTGGTCGAGGTCGAGGCCGGAGGAGGCGACGATGCCACCGCCATCGGTCCGGGCTGTGCCGGCTTCATCAACGTTCAGCAGCCCGACTACAACCTCTTCTACGTCGCCGGCCGGGCGCCACTGAGTATCGTCGTCGACGGGACGGCGGATACCACCCTGGTGGTCAACGATCCCGCCGGCAACTGGCATTGCAACGACGATTACTCCGAGGCCAGCGCCAGGAACCCGGCACTGGTGTTCGAGGCCCCGCTGGAGGGCCGCTACGACATATGGATCGGCCAGTTCGAAAGGGCGAGGCCGACCCGCGCGATCCTGCTGATCACGGAGCGCCCTTGCCCTGGGGCAGCGAAAGCGAAGCGGCCGTCGTCATCGAGTGGGGTGACAACGCGAGCCGGTACGCATCGGACGGGATTTGCGACGACCCCCGATTCGCCGGGCCGGGGATGTCGGGAACGCTGCTGGAGGGAGATCTCTTCCACGACGCCGAGGACTGTCGCCGGCTCTATGAGGATGGACGGGTCGCTTTGGTGGTCCCCGACGCCCCGATCCCCGAACCCCAAGAGGATAGCGGGCCGAGTCTGTTGGCGACCGGCAGCGGTTTCTTCGTCGGCAACTCCGGTCACGTACTGACCAACCACCACGTTATCGAGGAGTGCAACTCCACGGCGGTCAAGCTGATGGGGGAGCAAAGCGTCGAGGCCGCCGTCATCTCGATCAACCAGGTCAACGACCTGGCGTTGCTGAAGGTGGACTTCCGGCCGAACGCCGCGGCCGCCTTTCGCGGCGGGTCATCGGTCCGCCAAGGCGAAGAAATAGTGGCCTACGGGTTTCCTCACTATGGCCAGTTTTCCTCGCAAGGAAATCTGACCGACGGGCTGATCACCGCGCTTAGCGGATTCGAGGACGACCTGCGCTTCCTGCAGATTTCGGCGCCGGTGCAAGCCGGTAACAGCGGTGGCCCGCTGATGGACCGGAGCGGGAATATCGTCGGCGTCATCGTCGCCAAGGCGGACGTGCTGTCGTTCGCCGAGGAATCGGGTGGTGACCTGGTCCAGAATGTAAATTTCGCGATTCGCGGCTCTCTCGCGCAAACCTTCCTCGACACCAACAACGTCGATTACGACATCGGCGATTCGAGCCAGCCCATCGCCATCGCCGACATCGGCGAGCGGGCCCAGGATTTCACGGCCCTCATCCTGTGCTTCGAATAAACGGGTTCGCGGCCAAAGCCTAGACTCGCGACCCGATCATCAATCCGGCCAGGCCGAGTGGTGCGGGTCGATCACGAAGGGATGCTTGTGGCGTTGCGCTGGGTGGCGATGCGGGTGCGCGTGCGGCTCGGGGCCCTCCCAACCTTCGTGAGTATGTCGATGGTGCCCGTCGTGAACATGGTGGTGGTCATGGGTCATCGCTTCATGAAAGTGATCGAGCTCGAGCGGGTCACGCGACGGCCACAGCACCAAAGCGGCGGCCGTCGCGACCAAGGCCAGCACTCCGAGGGTGGCGAACGCGGACGATAGGTTGAGCGCCGTGCCGAGCCATCCGGCGATCGGGTAGGCGACGAGCCAACCCGCGTGGGAGAGTGCAAAATGCGCAGAATAGATGGCAGGTCGATCGTCTTCTTGGGCAGAGCGCCTGAGAAGCCGACCCGCCGGCGTCTGCACGAGCGATGACCCGGCCCCGAGAACGAACCAAAGCGGGAGGAGTGCGACGAAGCTCGGCTGCACAAGGCCGATCAGCAGGCCGGCCCCGAGGATCACCCCGCCCGCGAGCATGAAGGGGCGGTCCGGCATCCGGTCGAGGAGCCGTGGCAGGAGAAGGGCGACCGCCATCGACCCGGCGCCGGTGGCGACGAACGCGAGCGCGGTGTCGCTCTCGCTTCCGCCGAGTCGGTCGCGGACGTAGACCACCGTGTTGACGATCACCATCGCGCCGGCAAAGGCGACCGCAATCGACAAGGCGAGGAGGCCGCGGAGCCTGGGCGTCCCAAGGTAGGCGGAGAGCCCGTAACTAAGATCATGCCACAGGCCCGCCTCGCGCCCGCGCGCGCGTGCGAGCGGCAGACTCACCGAGAAGACCAAGAGCGCGGAGGCCACGAAGGCGACGGCGTTGGCGGCGAACAAGCCGTTGTAGCTGACCACCAGGAGCGCCGCGGCCGCCAGCGTCGGGCTGAGAAGGTTTTCGAGGTCGTAGGCCAATCGAGAGAGCGACAGTGCCCGGGTATACTGCCGCTCGTCGGGGAGAACGTCGGGGATGGTTGCCTGGAAGGTGGGCGTGAAGCCGGCCGAGGCAGCGTTGATCAGGAAGATCAGAAGATAGACCTGCCAGATCTCGCTGACGAAGGGCAGGCAGAGGACGAACCCCGCACGCGAGACGTCGAGCGCGATGAGGAATCCTCGGCGCGGCAGGCGATGCGCGAACGCGCCCACCAGCGGCGCGATGCCGACGTAGGCGAGCATCTTCAAGGCAAGGGCGGTGCCGAGGACCGCCCCGGCATCGCCGCCCGCGAGATCATAGGCGAGCAGCGCCAGCGCAATGCTCGACAGGCCGGTGCCCACGAGGGCGATCACCTGGGCCGTGAGCAGCGTGCGATAGGTGCGGTTCGCGAGCGGCGAGGCCATGTCCGAGTATTGGCTAGGGCGTGGCCTGTGGCGGCGGCTGGGTGTCGGGCATCGAGGCGCCTTGTTCGCCGGCGAGCCAGGTCTCGTGTGCGTGCAGCCAGGCGACGCCGTGCGGGGTGTCCTCACTGCGCGTGAAGGGCGCCGTGACCAGACGGCAGCACCTCGCGCCCTCGAGCGGCTGCCACTCCTCGTACATCACCAGGCAGAGGTCGCCTTGGTGGTGATGCATACGGACATCGTCGATCCAGATCGCGAAAGCCTTGACCGGATCGGCGTGAATGCCGTGCGCGGCGCGGGTCCATTCCAGGATGCCGGCGCGCCGGTAGATGACGCCGCCCGGGTCCACGACCACCAGCGAAGGCGCGAACACGCGGGCGTAATCGCGGTCAAAGATCTCAGTCGAGCGTGGCAGGGCGCCCGTCAGCCAGCCCTCGAGGAAGCGATGGAGGCGCCTTACCTCGGCGTCGCAACCATCGTGCATTGGCGGCGCGCTCAGACGCCTCGTACCGCGAACATCATCAAGACGTAGGTGGCGGTGATCACGCCGAGGCCGAGGCGGGGGATGATCTTCAGCTTGGCGTGTACGTCGGTGATCGCCTCATCGGAGATGTCGCGGCGGCCCAAGCCGATCCCTCGGGCCAGGCGATTCTCGAGCAGGAAATGGAACAGCGTGAGCGCCAGGCCGATCGAACCGCCGATCAGAATCGAAAGGCCCCAGCGCCCCTCGGTGAGGAGGGCGAGGTCGCCATCGGTGATTAGGTAGACGAGCGCCGCGCCGCTGATCACGGCGGTCAGGGATAGCACCGAGGCGAGCGTGAAAATGCGCGGGAAGACGGTGGTCAGGAAGCGCTTGAGGGTCTCGGCGTCGTACTTCGCCAGCACCGGGATGAGAACGAAGTTGATGACCACCACCTCGCCGAACCACGCCGAGGCCGCGGCGACGTGAATCCAGCGTATGGGAATGAGCCAGTCCTGCAACGAAGAAGGCTCCGGTGCGCGCCCCGGCTCCGGCGCTACTCGGCGGCCTCGGCGGCGGCGCGGTCGGGGGGGTCGTCGACCATGCCCTGCACCGTCTGGTCGAAGTCGATCAGACTGCCGGTCATCATTCCCGATTCGTCCGAGCACAGGAAGGCCACGGCGCGGGCCACCTCGCGCGGCTTCAAGAGGCGGCCGAAGGGCATCTTGGCCTCCTCGCGCTCGAGCCAACCATCCTCGGCGCCGTGGAAGGTGCGCTGGATGATGTCCTCGGCCGGGGTATCGGTCCAGCCGATGTTGAGCCCGTTGACCCGGATGCGGTCGAAGCGCAGCGAGTAAGCGGCGCTGCGGGTGACGATGGCGAGCGCCGCCTTGGACGCCGAGTAGGCGATGATCTTGGGGAAGCCGCCGTGCATCGCCACCGAGATGATGCTGGCGACGGCCCCCGCGGTGTGCTCGCGCCGCATGATCTTGGCCGCGCCCTGGATGAGAAAGAACGGAGCCCGGGCGTTGACGTCCATCATCTTGTCCCAGAACTGGGGCTCGGTATCGAGAATCGTGCCGCGCTCGGTGAAGGCGGCGCAATTGACCAGGCAGTGGAGATTGCCAAACGCCGAGTCGGCCTCGGCGATCACCGCCGCGCAGTCGTCGAGGTCGGAGAGCTCGGTCGCTTTGAAGCGGGTCTTGCAGCCGCCCTTGGTGAGATCGTTGGCTACCGCCTCGCCGCGCTCGGCGTTGCGCCCGGCAATGACGAGCCCGGCGGCGCCGCGTTCGGCGAAGAGCCGTGCCGTGGCCTCGCCCAGGCCCTGCGTTCCGCCGGTGATGACGGCATATTTGCCGGCGAACTGCTGGGTGAACTCGGTGCTGGATGTCATCTCTTCCCCTCTCCCGGTACGGCTAGTCGACGATCTCGAAGCCGGCGGCGGTGAATACTTCGCTCAGGTGGCGGTGGCCGATCCTGGCGTATTCCGCGGGTGGCGCCTTGGCCGGGTCCTGCTCGGCCTCGACCACCACCCAGCGCGCATACTCGATCTCGGCCAGCGCCTCCGCGACCTCGGTAAAATCGAGCGAGCCGTCGCCGGGCACGGTGAAGACACCTTCCAGGACGGCGCCGAGAAAGCTCATGTCCTCGGCCTTGGCGCGGGCGAACACCTCGGCGCGGATGTCCTTGGCGTGGACGTGGTTGACGCGATGGCCGTGGCGGCGCACGACCTCACCCATCGCTGCGCCGGCGTAGGCGAGATGGCCGGTGTCGATCAGCAGGCCCACCGCCTCGCCGGTGTTGGCCATCAAGAGGTCGATCTCCTCGGCGGTCTCGACCACGGTGCCCATATGGTGATGGAAGGTCATGGGCACGCCGCGGGCGAGCATGCGCTCGGCTACTTCGGTCAGCTTGGCGCCGTAGGCGGGGAAATCGGCGGCGCTCAAACGCGGCCGGCCACTCAACGGAGCCGATTGGTCGCCCTGCACGCTGCCGGTGGTCTCGGCGTAGATCAGCGCCGAGGCGCCCATGACGGCGAAGGTGTTGAGCTGGTCTTCGATCCGCACCATCTCCTCGTCAACGCTGAGTTCCAGCAACAGCCCCGAGAACCAGCCCGATACGAGCTGCAAGCCGTGGCCCTCGAGGATCGGCTTGAGGAGTGCCGGGTCCATCGGGAACTTGACGCCGGTCTCGGTGCCCGAGAAGCCCGCGGCGCGGGTTTCAGCGAGGCAGACCTCGAGCGGAGTCTCGCCGCCAAGCTCGGGCAGGTCGTTGTTGGACCAGGCGATCGGCGCCATGGCCAAGCGGATGGCCATGGCTCAGACGCCCACCCGCTGCTTCTTGCGGCTGCTCTCGTAATCGGCACGGGCGGCGCGGACCTCTTCCCGCCCGCTGACCTCGGGCACGCCCACGTCCCACCAGGCATCGTCACCGCCGGTCCACTGCTCGGGATGGGTCTTGATGACGATGACCGTGGTGCGGTCGTTGGAGCGGGCGCGCTGGAAGGCCTGTTCGAGATCGCCGATGCCCTCGACGGTCTCGGCGATAGCGCCCAGCCCTTCGGCGTGCTTGGCGAAATCGGCCGGGACGTAGTTGGTGGTCTTGCAGTGCTCGAAAAGGTTGTTGAAGGAGGCCGAGCCTACGGCATTCTGGAGCCGGCGAATGACGGCAAAGCCGCCGTTGTCGCAGACCACGATGATCAGCTTATGCCCGGTGATGACCGAGGAATAGATCTCGGAGTTCATCATCAGATACGAGCCGTCGCCGACGAAGATAACGACCTCGCGCTCGGGGTTGGCCATCTTCGAGCCCAGGCCGCCGGCGATTTCATAGCCCATGCAGCTGAATCCGAACTCGACGTCGAAGGCGCCCGAGGCGCGCACACGCCAGCACTTGAGGACCTCGGCCACCAGGCCGCCGGCGGCGGTCAGCACGCGGTCGGAGGGATCGGCAGCGCGGTTGATGGCGCCGACGACGTGACCGTAGCTCGGCGGCGACTGGTTGGTCGGTCCCGTGACCTGGTCGATGTAGGCGTTCCACTTGGCGACCTCCTTGGTCGCCTTTTCGCACCACGAGGCCGGCGCCTGCCAATCGCCAAGCGCGGCGTCGAGCTCGGTCAGCCCGACCTGAGCGTCGCCGATGACCGAGATCGCACGGTGCTTGACGGCGTCGAAACGCGCCGCGTTGAGCGAGACGACGCGAACCTCGGGGTTACCGAATACGCTCCACGAGCCGGTGGTGAAGTCCTGCAGGCGGGTGCCTACGGCAAACACGCAATCAGCCTCGGCGGCCATCGCGTTGCCCGAGCTGCTGGCGACCGAGCCGATGGGGCCAATGTTGCAGGGATGGTCCCAGGTCAGCCCACCGCGCCCGGCGATGGTCTCGGCGACCGGCAGGTTGTGGCGCTCGACGAACGCGGCGAGCTCGGCGGTGGCTTGGCTGTAGATGACGCCGCCGCCCGAGATCACCAGCGGCTTCTTGGCCCCGCGCAGCGCCTGCGCCGCGGCAACCAGTTCCTCGGTGTCGGGCCGCGGACGGCGTTGCAGGTGCACGGTCGGCTCGAAGAAGACTTCGGGATAATCGTAGGCCTCGGCCTGGGTGTCCTGGGGAAGGCCGATGAAGGCGGGGCCGCAATCGGCGGGATCGAGCATCACTGCCACCGCCTGGGGAAGCGAGGCGACCAGCTGCTCGGGCCGGTTGATGCGGTCCCAAAAGCGGCTGACGGCGCGGAAGGCGTCGTTCACCGACATCGTCGGATCGTCGAAGTGCTCGACCTGCTGCAACACCGGATCGGGGATCCGCCCGGCGAAGACGTCGCCGGCGAGGATCAGCACCGGCAGCCGGTTGGAATGGGCGGTCGCGGCGGCCGTCAGCATGTTGGTCGCGCCTGGTCCCACGGAGCTGGAGGAGACCATGATCTGGCGCCGCAGTTTGGCTTTGCCGTAGGCGATGGCGGCCAGCGTCATCGACTGCTCGTTCTGGCCGCGCCAGGTCGGCAGGACGTCGCGCACTTCGTAGAGCGCCTCGCCCAGGCAGGTGACGTTGCCGTGGCCGAAGATCGCGAAGACGCCCGCGAACAAAGGCGCCTCGGCGCCGTCGACGATGGTCTTCTGGGCGACGAGATACTTCACCAGGGCTTGGGCCATGGTCAGGCGTACGGTCTTCATGATGTCCTCCCAAACGAGTTGTGCCTGCATCATAGGTGATCGCCGAGCCGTGGAAAAGACGACGCAGCTAGCGCATTCCCAATCTAGTGAGATGAGCGCATGATCCGCGTCATGCTGGGATTCGCCTTATTCGGGGCCGGACGCATCGGCGCGCTGCATGCGCGGAACCTGGCTGCTAACCCGCGCGCGAACCTGATCTGCGTGCACGACGTGCTCGGCGAGAAGGCGCGGGAGCTGGCGACGAAGCACGACGCGACGGTAGCGCCCGATCCCCAAGCGGTGTTTGCCGAGCCGGCGGTGGACGCGGTGCTGATCGCCACGCCGCCGGCGAGCCATGTAGACCTGATCGTCGGAGCCGCCAGGGCGGGCAAGGCGGTACTGTGCGAAAAGCCCATCGACCTCGACCTCTCGCGGGTCGAGCGCTGCCGCACCGAGATCGCCGGGCTCGGCGCGATGATCCAGATCGGCTTCAACCGCCGCTACGATCCGCACCACCGGGCGGTGTACGACGCGGTGCGGGCGGGCGAGGTCGGTGCGGTCGAGATGGTGATCGTGACCAGCCGCGACGGCGGCCTTTCGCCGATGAGTTTCATCCTCTAATCGGGCGGGCTGTTCCGCGACATGACCATCCACGACTTCGACATGGCCCGCTTCATTCTGGGCGAAGAAGTGGTGGCGGTGCGCACGATGGCCAGCGTCTTGATCGAGCCCGACCTGGCGGCGGCGGGCCATGTCGACACCGCCATGATTTTGATGCGCGCGGAATCGGGGGCGCTCTGCCACATCAACAACACCCGCCGCGCCGTCTACGGCTACGACCAGCGGGTCGAGGTATTCGGCAGCCGAGGGATGGTGCGTTCGCGGAACCTGCGGGTAAGCTCGGTCGAGCGCTACGACGCTGCCGCCAGCGCTACCCGCGATCCGCTGCTCGACATATTCAGCGTGCGCTACGCCGAGAGCTACGTCCGCCAGCTCGACGACTTTATCGATGCCGTGGAGGGCGGGCGCGAGCCCTCGGTCACCTTCGAGGACGGGGCGCGGTCACAGGTTCTGGCGGCCGCGGCCGAGGAGTCTTTGGCGAGCGGCCGCGAGGTCCCGGTGGCGATCTGAGGGCGGTTGCGAATCCTGGGCACTGAGACAGTGCCGAATCCTTTGACGTGCGGCGGGCCGCCGTGGTCTAGTGCGGGCTACGGAGAAGAACGCCTGACGGCGCCCCGTGTCCGTGACCCAAACATATCGGGAGGCTGGCAATGCTGG
>PVBE010545285.1_pt1 | contig 20813 bp, 19 predicted proteins | sample 1631181 | NCBI WGS metagenome assembly PVBE01 (sample SAMN08397723, study PRJNA350692) | Marine metagenome, whole genome shotgun sequencing project. | isolation source: water | place: Pacific Ocean | collected 2012-04 | reverse complement strand
CAAAAGCTGAACATATATTTCCACTAGATTATTCTGTTAGAGTTGCCCCTGATAATTATAAGATAGTTTCAAAAACGAATGTTAAGCCAATTGACTGGCAATATATGGGTGATCCTATACTTGATTTTGATGAATTACCGACACTTGCTGCTAGACCGCAGGCGTTGGTCTATGTTAATGAATGGTTAACAATACACAACTTTGATCGTAAAAAGGTTATAACTATAACGTTACGCGAGCGTACGGTATCTCCTCATTACAACGGTAATATAGATGAATGGGCCAAAGTAGTAAACTATTTGTCAGATAATAATTATTTCATAGTTATTCTAAGGGATGCCGAAATGGTCTTTCAGCCTCTTCCTAAAAAATTTGATAAGGCAACTGCTTTTGGGGAACCAATATTTAATATAGAACTAAGAATGGCACTTTATGAATTGAGTTATATTAATTTGTTTCCTTCAGGAGGGACGAGTGTATTGTGTAAAGTAAATAAAAAAGCAAGATCCATTACATTTCCGCCATCATCGTCAATGTTAAAATTTTGGTACGATAGAAGTGGTTTGAATGAGCAAAGTAATAAGTTCCCCTTGACTAGTGAATACCATCGCTTGGTACAGAAAGAAGATCTTTATGATAATATCATACCCGCATTTGAGGAATTTTCTGCAGAAATTGAAAAGCGTGAGGGTAAAAGTGTATCGTAATTGATTTCCTTTGTTTTTTTGCCTTTCTGCAAGGGTAGGTTTACGGTCCCTGTATGGGTCAAGTCAGATTGTTCCCGGGTGTGTCACATTACCCAAAATTAGTATTGGAAAGCGATAAATATGAAATCATTCAACGTGTATTTGAAACTATGTGTGAAAAAAATTGAAGATCGCAAGAAAAACACAAGCCAAAGAATTACAAAATAATTAATTAAGTAGATATGAAAAACAATTTTCGGATTTTAATAAATAGTTTACCTGCAAATGTTCGCATACCTTTAGCAAAAATATATTTTTCTTATTTATTAAAAAGAGGGAAATTAGAAAGTTTAGAGATTGAATATAAAATGCTAAATAGATGGATCAAAGAAGGAGACATTTGCCTTGATATAGGAGCAAACATTGGTCGTTACACAATTAAAATGAGCAAAATAGTTGGGAATAAAGGGCATGTGTTTTCATTTGAGCCTATGAAAGAATCATTCAATATCCTAACGCATTTATGTGGGGTTGTTAATGCCACCAATATTACACTTATTAATGCGGCTGTGGGCGATAATACTGAGCTAATAGAAATGCACAAAGAATATCTACCTAAAACAAGTAAATCATTAATTGATACAAATACTGCATCATATGTTTCCTCTAATACCCAGAATTTGTGTACCCTCTGTATTTCCATTGATAGCTTTGAGTTCCCGGATAAAGTATCCATAGTAAAAATTGATGTGGAGGGTTATGAGGTTCATGTTCTTAATGGAATGAAAAAATTAATCAGAAGAGACAAACCAAATTTCATTGTGGAAAGTAATGGTAAACAAAGAAACAAACCAAATTGCAAGTCGGAAAACAATTCTAATAATATTTCAGATTTTTTCTATAAAATGGGGTATTCTTTATTAAAAATGGAGAGAAAGAGTCGAAATGAATTTTATTTTTACAATGGTTGAGTTCCACACAAGGGAACCGTTGATATCATATGGTAACTGGATCGAAAAAATATATAAATAGTACATTATTTGATTCATTAACTCATTTTGTTTTAATGGCAGGTTTACGATCCCTGAAACGTGAATTTGAAACTATGTGTGAAAAAAATTGAAGGTCACAAGAAAAGCACAAGCCAAAGCATTACAAATTAATTTTAAAATGCCAAAAAAAATCCTCGCTGTTATTCCCGCTCGGGGTGGATCAAGGGGACTTCCTCATAAAAACATTAAACTGTTAAATGGAAAACCTTTGATCGCTTATACGATTGAATCGGCACTTCAATGTGCATTAATTACAGATATTGTTGTCTCAACGGATGATCCAATAATTCAAGAAATTGCACTTAATGTTGGTGCAAAAGTTCCTTTTTTAAGACCAGATGAATTAGCGAGCGATACAGCATTGGCCGTTCCAACAATTCAGCATGCACTAAAGGAAATGGAAGCCCTAGAAGGAGAAACGTATGATTATGTAATAATGTTACAGCCAACGTCTCCTTTAAAGACGTCGGAAGATTTAACAAAAGCATTGGAGCAACTCATTAAAGATGAACAGGCGGATGGTATTATTAGTGTAGTTGATGTAGACAATTGGCATCCTATGAAAATGAAGAAATTTGAAAATAATTGTTTAGTTGATTATCAAAAACCTCCGACCGAGAACCCTCCTCGACAACTTTTGCCTCCAGTTTTTATGGTGAACGGAGCTCTTTATGCTACAAAAAGAGATGTTTTAATGAATGATAATTCTTTTCAAGGGAAAAAATGTCTCGGATATAAAATGCCTTTCGAAAGATCAGTCAATATTGATACAGAAATAGATTTTATGGCAGCAGAATTTTTTATTAAGGAAAATCTATAGATAGAAAAGACTTTTTTTGATATCCGGAGGAATCTTTTGTTATTTATTTTCAATAATTGTATGATAAAGTTGGGTTTATATAGAAAAATGAAATTAGAAACTTTAACTGTTAAGAATAAAGGGTTTTAATAAAAACGAACAGTGAAGAAGAATATTTATTTAATTGATTTGACACACGAAACGTCCGCAGGACTTGGAAGTGATATGATGCCACTTCAGTTGGGTTTAATAGGCGCTTATTGTTTGAAACAACATCCCGATAAACAGAACATCGAAATAATGAAGTTTACGCATGAGTTGGACAAAGTTATCAAAGAAAATCCTCCATTTATTCTCGCTGCATCAAATTATCTTTGGAATATTGATTTATCGTATCAAATGATTTGTAGGGTCAAAGAAAAATACCCAGAAACGATTGTCGTTATTGGAGGTCCAAACTATCCTGATGTATATGAAGAACAAGTAGAGTTTATAAAAAATTTTCCCCAAATAGACTTTTTTATATACAAAGATGGAGAAATTCCCTTTTCTAGATTAGTTGGAAAATTATTAGAAAATCCAGATACTGAAATGGTCAAAAAAGAAAGAATAAATAGTGTTCATACGATTGTCAAGGGAGAACCATATTTTGGAGAATTAGAACCAAGATTAACAGATCTTACAGTGATTCCATCTCCTTATACTATGGGATTGATGGATAAGTTTTTTGACATGAAATTGCTGCCGGCAATTCAAACAAATCGAGGATGTCCTTTTTTATGCACATTTTGTACTGAAGGCGGGAGATATTATACAAAAGTATACAAAACGTCTTTCGAAAGAAAAAAAGAAGAAATTGATTATATCAATAAAATGGTGAAGACCACAAAAACATTAAGGATCACAGATTCGAATTTAGGAATGTTCAAAGAAGATGTTGAATTTTTTAAATATATGGCAAAATTACAGGAACAAACGGGTTATCCTGAATATATTATATGCAGCGCTGGGAAAAACATGAAAGAACGAATTTTAGACTGTAATAAATTGGTGAAGGGCGCTATGCGATTAACGGCATCCGTTCAATCTTTAGATGATGAAGTTTTAAAAAGGATTAAAAGAACAAATATTTCTCTTGATGATATTATGATGCTTTCCGATCAGGTAAGTGATACTGATACACATTCTTATTCAGAAATTATTTTAGCTTTACCTGGAGATACATTAGACTCAGAAAAACAAAGTTTCGCTGGCTTGATGAAAGCGGGCATCAGCAATATAACTCAACATCAATTGTCTTTAATTTATGGAACAGAGTTGGCCTCAAGGGAAAGTATTGATAAATATCAACTTAAAACGATGTATCGACCTGTTCAACGTTGTGTCGGAAAGTATCAGTTTAATAAAAAAGATTTTCATGCGATTGAAATAGAAGCGATTGCTGTTGCCAATAATACTTTGCCTTATGAAGATTATCTAGAATCCCGTAAACTATTTCTAACGACGGGACTTTATTATAATGACCGCATTTTTGGGGAAGTACATGCTTTGTTGCGCCTTTTAAACTTAAATACGTGGGATTGGATAGAAATCCTTCACAAGAATATTTCAAAATTTCCAGAATGCATTCAGGATATTTATACAAACTTTATACGCGAAACTGAAAATGAACTATGGGAATCTCCTGAAGAATTGAGGGAATATGTGACAAAGAACTTGGATAATTATATTTCTGGAAAAATCGGAGGAAATTTGATTTACAAAAGTCGTGGGAAAGCGATTGTTGAACATTTTAAAGAATTACATCAAGTGGCTTTTCAATACTTAAGAGAATTATTGAAGAAGGAAAGAATACATTACCAACAATTAGTAGATGATTTAGAGATTTATTCGTTACGACAAAAATCTGATTTGTTTGATACGAAAGTCAAGTATGTTGAAGAATTTGAATTTGATTTGGTTAAGATAATTAAAGATGCCTCCTTTGCACGAGAAGCAAAGCCTCAAGACATTCAGTATAAGACGAAAGTTCTTTTTGCCCATAGTGATCAACAAAAGGCATCAATTGATCAGCAATTAGAATTTTATGGGCATAATGAAAGAGGTATGATGAAGATTATGTCACACTTTCCGATTAAAAGATTTTACAGAAATACAGAGAAGTTGGAAGTATAATTATTTTCCTTAATAGAAACATTGAAGAGTATGCAAAACGGCATTTTAGTCTATCTTGATTTACTGTTAGAAAAAATATTCAGAAATAGTATAGAAAATGTCTGTTTTTACTATTAGGTGGAGGTAAGTGATATTTCTTTAAAAACTTTAACAGTGATACCAGCAAGAGGCGGCTCTAAAGGAATACCTAAAAAGAATTTGGTTGACCTTGAAGGTAAGCCACTTGTTGCCTATGCCATAGAAAAAGCCGTATTGGTATCAAAAGAGTGGCCGATGGATGTTTTGCTTTCAACTGACGATATCTCTATAAAGGAAGTTGCAGAAAGTTATGGCGCATGGTGTCCGTTTCTGCGGCCAGCTGAGTTGGCAAAGGACAATGTAGAGTCGCTACCAGTAGTGAAACATGCAGCTCAAGCAGCTGAAAAAGAACGTGGCTATCAATATGATTTGATTGTTTATTTGAACCCGTGCGGCACGCTTTGGAGAACAGCAGACTTGGTATCATGCCTTGATATGCTTGTTAATAACAAAGGTATTTGTTATGAGAGTGCTATTGCAGTTACTTCTGTAAGTACTCATCCATTTCGTATGAAAAGACTACTCCAAGATGGTAGGTTAATCAACTATATTGATCAGGGTTTTGAAGATATGAGACCTCGTCAGTCCTTACCACCAGTATATCGTAGGGCCGGCTCAATATATGCATCTTGGCGTTCAGTGATTTTTGATAAGGAAACGCTTATTGGTGATCCATGTTATGGTTTGCTTGTGCCCCCTGAAACAGCCGTAGATATTAATTCTTTTCTTGATCTCGAGCTTGTTCGAAGTTTGTTAAAAAAGAATGATCAAAAATGACAGAAATCATTGCAGAGTTTTGCCAAAATCATAATGGTAGTATGGAATTGCTTGCGAAAATGATTGAGCAGGCCGCAAGTGCAGGTGCCACTCATGGAAAAATGCAAACAATAATGGCAAACACAATTTCGTATAGGCCTCAATTTGAAGAGGGTCTTGTGGTGAATGATGTGGTCAAGGCTATAAAGAGGCCATATGCTCAAGAATATGATCGATTAAAAAAACTTGAAATTAATCATGATGAAACACTTCTATTTATTAAGCATTGCAAGGAAAACGGATTGATTCCAATTACAACATGTTTTACAAGATCTCATGTTAAAGAGCTTGCAGAAATGGGGTTTGAATCGATTAAAGTAGCTAGCTACGATTGTGCTTCCTTTCCAATGCTTCGAGAGCTTGCTAAAAAATTCGATGAGATTGTGGTTTCAACGGGGGCAACATTTGACGATGAGGTTATGAATGCAGCGGATATATTGGCCGGAACGAAATTTGCCTTTTTACATTGTGTAACGCTGTATCCTACACCTTTGAATGAGATGCATTTGTTGCGAATGAATTGGTTGAGGCCGATGGCGCCTAAAGTGGGATTTTCTGATCATACTTTGGTTGAGCGAGATGGTCTTATAGCCTCAAAGGGTGCACTTGCACTTGGAGCTGAAATTATTGAGCGACATTTCACCATACTAGACCCGACAGAGTCGCGAGATGGCCCAATATCTATCACTCCTAGGGCATTGGCAGAACTTGCTGATTTTGCAAAAATGCCAATTGAGGATAGGCTCAGTTCAATGGATTCCGAACATCCCGAGTGGGGAATGATGCTTGGAGATGAGAGGAGCTCAATGAGCGATGAAGAGTTATTGAATCGTGATTATTACAGAGGGCGCTTTGCAACCCCAAGGGAAGAAAGTCGAAATGGATCAAGAATGATTTTCAACTGGGAAGAGACACCGATATGATGAAAGATATTTCGAAACTATTGGTCGTTGTTCGACCAGAAGAGACATTAGATGCGGCATTTCGCCGTATGTCGCACGAATCAAAAGAAGTTTTGCATCCTGGTGTAGCGGCAATTATCAATAACAATGAGGAGTTATTAGGTATAATTACAGATGGGGACTTGCGGCGAGCATATGCACGTGACGTTTCTTTTGACAGCACTGTTTCTGAGGAGATGATTAGTAAACCTGTAGTTTTACCCGCATCGATGTCTAAAGACGAAATTGTTCGTGAGGTGCATAAGCGGGTAAAGAAATCGGGTAATGAGAAGCTTGGTTGGCTAAGGCATATTCTTTTAGTAGACGAATTGGGTCGGCTTACAGATGTTCAAGATTTCTTTGAGCTTTTGTTGAACCAAGGTTCTGTTGAAAAAGATGTAGCAATATTTGGGATGGGATATGTCGGTTTGACTCTTGCTGTCTCGCTTGCGACGCGTGGGCATCAGGTTATAGGATTGGATATTTCTTCTGATTTAATCAAGAATCTTAGATCAGGGGAACCACATATTCATGAACCCGGCCTAAGGGAGATGCTAAGGGCGGTTTTGAATCGGAAGAAAATAGATTTTTATAGTGATTTAAAGGATCTTCAGCCAAATGTTTTTATTATTGCTGTGGGGACGCCACTTGATAAGAACTCGGAACCTGATCTTAGTGCATTAAATCAGGTAACAAAAGCTATTGGAAGCGTTCTTAATAAAGGAGATATAGTGATGCTGCGGTCAACAGTCCCTGTTGGGACTACGCGCAAGATTGTTATTCCGCAGTTGGAGAGATTATCCGGTTTAATTGTAGGCGAGTCATTTAATGTTGCATTTGCTCCCGAGCGTACAATCATAGGAAATGCAATGCAAGAATTACGAACACTGCCACAAATTGTGGGCGGCCTAACTGAAAACTGCAAACAAAAAGCCGCTCAGTTCTGGACAACAATGACATCTACAATCGTACAGGTTGACTCATTGGAGGCAGCTGAATTAGTTAAGTTGGCCAACAATACTTTTCGAGATCTTTCGTTTGCTTTTGCGAATGAACTCGCCATGCATTGTGATGAATACAATATTGATGCATTCAAGATTATTATGGCTGCAAATGAGGGATACACACGCAACCCCATTGCTCTTCCAAGTCCCGGTGTAGGTGGGTATTGCCTGACTAAAGATCCTATTCTCCTTGGTTATACGGCCACGGGGCCCAACCCTAAAGCTATCCTTGGTGCTGTTGGACGGAGTATTAACGAAAAAGCAGCTTTATATCCAATAGAAATAGTAAAGTGTTATTCAGCAAAAATTGGCAAACGGTTATCGGATTTTTCAGTATTAATAGTTGGGGTGGCTTTTAAGGGCGTGCCTGATACTACCGATGTTCGAGGATCAGTTACAATAGATGTGGCTGGCGCGCTTAGAGGGCTGGTTGCTCGAATTGTAGCTTGGGATGCAGTAGTGCCACATGGGATTATAAAGAGCTTAGGTATGGAGACTGCTGATTCATTAGATGAAGCAATTGAAGAGGCAGATGCGGTCTTAATTCTGAATAATCATCCAGACAATATCGATTCCGAAGCATATATAACTAGTACAAAACGACGTCTTATTTTTGATGGGTGGCATCAGTTTATTGCGGCAGAGATCGAGAAAATCCCGCTGCAAAGTTATGCTACGATGGGTTATTTATCGGTAAGTGAGATTGAAAAAGCGAACTAAAGTTGCGCTGATAGCATGCTCAAATGGAATGGGCCATATTAGGCGTATGCTTGCATTGGCAAAATCATTACATAAACTTGGTGCAAGTCCAGTTTTGTTTGCACCGAGAGAAAAGACTGAAAGATTGATAAAATTAAATAATGCATTCAGGCCTAAAATTATAAATTTTCAGAGCGAAACCCTGTTTAATGATTGGCTTTCCGGTAAAGCAGATAACTGGGCTCGAGCTCTACCAGATTTATCAATTTATCACTCAGTTGTTAGCGACAATCTTTTAGAGATACTCCACATACGCAAGGATGCTTGGCTTTCTGGATCTTTTATTTGGCAATATGCCTTATCTGGAATAGCATCAAATCAAGTTAGTAACGCCGATAAAATTCTTAATCAGTACAACCCGAGAATAATTGCAAGTAGTTTTTTTGCAGCCGATTATCTTTACAAAAAAGCTCGTGTTTTCAAAGTTGGTTTATTTTCATTTTATTCGAGTCATAAATACCATAATGGTTCTGATATCTTAATTTCAACTGGTACAGGTGGCGCTATCTGCAATGAAGTGGAAATATTCTTGGATAAAATCAGTAATTCAAATAGACCCATTAAGGGTGCCTTATGGATTGAGCCAAGTTTATGGGAAAGTAATATGCCTTCATGGATTTTACCAGCTGATTATACTCCTCAAATGTATCAAAAATTAAGGTGTGCTGTTGTACGTCCAGGAGTTGGTACGGTTACGGATTGTTTACTATATGGAGCTCGCATTTTTAGTTTTTATGAACTAGAGAATTATGAAATGAGGGAAAATGCGACAAATATTCAAAGAGCAAATGTTGGAGAAGATAGCTCAAACATTAACCAAGCATGGGGTTTAGCTCTTAATTATTATGAAAATCCTACTGATCAAACTAATCATGAAAAAGCATTTGCTGTCATTAATCGAAATGGTGCAAATGAGGCGGCAAAGTATATACTAGATGCTCGAGGTAATTTTTAATTATTAACACTATCAAAATAGTAAACTTTTTTCTAAAAAGATTACTAGGATCAAAATTCTTGTTCATTCATAAAATATTTTTATGTTTGGTTGAAAAATTATATCGATTTCTTAAAAAATATTTTAAAATATTTCAAATTAAATCAGTTATATTGTTAGAACTTGCTTCTTACTATCATAGGTATTACGGAAAATTCGAAAAATATTTTGAACTGAAAAAAGTATTATTGAATAATTTGATTAGATATTCAAATCATGATATTTATGATTCATCTGGGGCTAAATTTGAGCTTTATGCATATTCAAATAAAAAAGATGAAAAAGATGCCATGATTAAAATAATAAAATACCAGATTGCCAAAGAAAATGATAATAGAATAAGTAATTTAAAGAATATTTTTACAGAGAAAAAGGTATTAATTTTGGGACCATCAAAAATATCTAAATCCATCAATTTTAAAGATTTTGATCTAGTCGCCGTTGCAAATACTAAATTAATTACCACTACAAGTACTTTAGCAGTTGATGATAACAATCTAGTGATGTTTATTAATCAAGGTTATTTTTACAGAAATAAATTTAAATTGCTTGATGAAGCCAAAAAGGTGGCTGCAATTTTTGTAAAACCATCAATTATTGATCCATCCTTCCCAAAATTTGTGATACCAAATGGACTAATGTACAATGACTGCAGTCCAATGGGTGTACAAAATATACTTTATAGTATTTATGCAGGAGGGGCAAAAAGCATTTATGTTACTGGTATAACAGGATTTTTAGGTGAAGAGATTTTTAGACAAGGCATAAAGACATACTCTGATAATAGACAGCATATTTCGAATAATATCAGGAACCATGAACCAATAGCAAATTTTTGTCTTATAAAAAACTTTGTTAATCTTGATTTATGTTCTGGTGATGAAACTTTTCTTAAACTTTTTAAAAATGATATAAAAAAATACTGTATAAGTCTAGATGAACAATATTCTTGTTATATTTTCAACAGAATTGACGCTAGTAATCTGCATTCAAACTAGACCCTCTATCATGGAAACGCAGATATAGTCTGAGGTGAGAAAATGAAATCAATTAAAATTTCGCATAAAGAAAACTCAAGAATAATTCTTTCATAGAAGCAGCAGCACATCACGCCAAATAAAATTATTTTATGAAAAAATGATAAGAAAAACAAAATCTACCCAGTCGATTAAAAGAAAGTACTATAAAGAGGTAATAGAGCCTGAATCTTTTAAAAAGGATCCTTTTAAAGACAAACTAAGAGTCCTTTTAATTGCTTATGATAGTGGCACGTATATGACCTTTTTTCCTCAAGGTCTAGCTTATATTGCGAGAGTTTTAGAAGATGACGGTTATGATGTTGAAATTTACAACCAGGATTTACATCATTATCCTGTTGACCACTTAACAAATTATTTAAATAAAAATAAGTTTGATGTAGTCGGCATGGGAGTTATTGGTGGTTATTGGCAATTTAAAATGATGTGCAATATATCGAACGCTATTAATAAATCTACAATAAGACCATTTTACGTAATAGCAGGATATGGACCTTCACCAGAACCAAAATATTTTCTAGAAAAAACAGGTGCCGATGTTTGTGTTATTGGCGAAGGAGAAGATACTGTAAGAGAGTTGATTGGATGTATTGCTGATAATAACCCTTGGAGCGATATTAACGGAATTGCTTATTTTCACGGTAGCAATTTTAAAATGAATCCGCCGAGAGCATTAATAAAAGATATACATACTATACCTTTACCCGCTTTTCATAAATTTCCAGTAGAGATTTATCGATTAAGAAGAGCAGAGCATGCCGGTTCACGTGATTTTGTTATGCCTGTATTATCAGGTAGAGGATGCACTTTTAAATGTAATTTTTGCTACAGAATGGATATGGGCCACAGGAAAAGAGCACCTGAGAGCATAGTTCAAGAAATTGAATTTCTCAAAAAAGATTACGGAATTACATATATTATATTTAACGATGATCTCCTAATGATATCAAAAGAAGCAACTTTTGAAATTTGTGAAGCGTTAATTAAGGCAAATTTGAATATTAAATGGTGGTGTAACGCTAGATTAAATTATGCTACTCTAGAAGTTCTTTCAATAATGAAAAGAGCTGGCTGTGTTTTTAATAATTACGGCATTGAGTCGTTTGATAATGCAACTTTAAAAGTTATGAAAAAGGGATTAACTGAAAAAATGATTGTAGAAGGAGTGAGAAATACTTATAAGTCTGGAATAAGTCCAGGCCTTAATATAATTTGGGGCAACAAAGGAGAAACAATTGAAGTTTTAAATAAATCAGTCAACTTTTTATTAAAGTATGATGACGGAACTCAAATGAGAACTATTAGACCAGTAACACCATACCCTGGATCTCCACTTTACTTTGATGCAATAAATATGGGATTCTTGGATAAGAAAAATCCTGCAAAAGATTTTTATGAAAATAAGCACGTAAATTCAGATTTGTTATCAGTAAACTTTACAAATTTATCTGATGATCAATTTTATGATGCTTTAGAAAAAGCAAATATTAGATTACTGCAAAATTATTTTAATAATAAAAGAACTGCTTATATAGAACAAACGCAGAACTTGTATAGGACAAAGGATACTTCATTTAGAGGTTTTAGAACTACATCTTCAAAATCAGGTGGGGAAGGTATAGTTACAACAAAAAGAAATAAAAAATTAGAAGGAAGAAATAAAGGGTCAATGGCACTAGATCCTGATGACTTATAGTTCATCAATTATAAACTGTCTTTTTTCAGCATCAATCAGGTTTCCAAGATCAAAACGAAATCCACCTATGTAATCCTTCGACAACAAGTATATAATAATGAAATCAATTAAAATTGCACATATTGCGAAATGTTCACATAATATAGGTGAAGGGGCAATGATAAATGGGATGCATGCTTCAATTTGTCAAGACATAAATTCAAATATAAGGTTTGATTGTATCGACAGAAAATTATTTCAAGCGCTGCCCGGACGTGAGCTTATGTCTAAATCGTTGTCGAAAAGGTTTGACGCATCGTTTGTTGAGGAAATGAATAAAAAGTATAATCTGGTTATATTGGGCGGCGGCGGTCTTTTTCGAACAGGGCAGTATGACAACCTTGGGGGGATGGCAATTGCAGGCGATCTTGATGCTTTGAATAAACTAGAAATTCCATGGGTAGTTTATGGTGTGGGGGATAATAGGTTTAGCAGTGACGATGACTTTCAATACGGTCCCAAGTTATCTAAACTAATCGAAATGACACAAAACCAAACTAAAGGTATAGTGTCTTTTAGAAACGATTTAACTAAAGACCGTTTAAAATCATTTATCTCAAATAAATTACTTGAAGAAGTTTTTGTAATACCAGACCCTGGTTTATATATTAAATCATCAAAAATTAAGCATCCTTTAATCCGGAAAAATAAAAAAAATATTATACTTAACTTAGCAGGGGATAGAGCTCAACAAAGATTATCAGTTGCAAATACTGCCAAATTTGAAAATGCAAAAGCATCCTTTATTTCTCATATTCTTGATACCATAGAAATGATTGCTGAAGAATCATCAATAAATGTAATAATAGCACCACATATACCTTCGGATTATCCTATCGTCTTAGATGTTATTAATAATGCATCCAAACGAACATATGGTAAATCAGCATTAATAAGAGAGCTATTTGATATTAATCATTGTACAAGGGGATATAAACAGGCGAGCAATTTTTTTAGTTTATATTCACAAGCAGATTTAGCTATAGTGATGAGAGGGCATGGAGCGATTTGTAGTGCAGGTATTGGCACGCCTTTTGTTTCAATTGATGCCCATCCAAAAGTTCGTGGTTTTATGAAAGACTTTGGTCTTGGGGATTATTCAATTTCTCCAAACGATGTAAATTTTAGCTCAAAACTTTTTATGATGTCTATGAGTTTATTGAGTGATAATCAGATTTGGATGAATAAAAGAGATAAGGGCGTATTAGCAGCTCGAAGAGTTACAAAGGAATTTAATAGAAAAATATCACAACTTTTAAGCTAAGAAATATTTTAGTTGAAATTATAGTAAGCACTTTTTACAAATAATAGTTATTTTATTAAAAGATTATGAATCTATAATAGATAGATATACGGCATTGGAAATGACTAAAGGATACACACTAAAAGAAATTGAAGCTTTGGAAGAAGGGTGGTTTTTTTACGATCATGCATGGTCATTATTATTTGAGTTAATAAAGAAAATTGAAGGTAAATCAGTTTTAGACGTTGGATGTGGCACTGGTATTGCTGCTTCTATCATCAAGGCATGTCTGCCAAATTTAAAGATAATAGGCGTGGAACCTAATAATAATGCTTCTGATATATGGCAATCTAGAGATTTAACAGTCAAAATAGGCTCAGCTACTAAACTACCTTTTAATGATGGTGAGTTTGATACAGTCATAAGTTCACATGTAGTGGAGCATATCGAGGATGACAGTAAAGCAATAAAAGAAATACTTAGGGTTTCAGGTCGAAAAGCAATTATTGTTGTTCCTGCAGGAGATGTTAATGCTAAGAATTTTGGGTCTCCACATTTACATATTTACGATAGAAAAAACTTTTCAAAACTTGTAACTGAAGCTATGACCGATTTAGATCGAGTAAATTTTTCAATCATCCCGCATGTTCACATGTCAAACTTGATTGCTGAGGTATGGAAAAACAATGACTGAATGTGTTGGAGTAATGATAGCAAAGAGAGATAGTATAAGATTGCCAGGTAAAAATAGCCTAGATTTCATGGGTGCTCCTCTATTTGAATGGAATCTGAATAAAATACTTTCAACTGGAATAAAAGTATATTTCGATTCTGATTCTGAAGAGTTTTTATTACAATCAGAGAAACTTGGTGCAATACCGCATTTAAGACCCTCTCATTTAATCGGTAATGATATTCCAAGCGTACCAATTTTTCAGCAACTCTACGGTGATTTTTCTATCATTTCCGCTTCATTATTGAATATTCAAGCAAATTCGCCCAATGTCTCTATCGATTTAATAGATAAAGCGATTTACATTTTAAAGAATTTGCACTGTGATGAGCTTTTGACAAATTTTCCTAGTATAAAAATCAATGGTTCTTTGTGGGGATTTTCAAGAGATAGGTTGCTGAACTATGGTGATCCTTATGTTCATAACCCCGACGTATTATTAACTGATGAATCGATTGATATTCATACTATTGAAGAGTACAATATTGCTCATTCAATTGAAAACAGCAGAAACTCGTCTCAATCAAATAATTAGAATTAAATATCTTAAATATCTAATTTAAATGGAACCAATTCACTTTACCTCAGTTATTGTTCCTGCATTCAATTCAGAGTTATTTATTGGTCGTTGCTTGAGGTCCCTATTGCATCAATCGGTCAATCATGATAGCTTTGAAATTATTATTATTGATGATGGTAGTCAGGATCGAACTGCTTTCGCAATATCACAATTTTGTGACCCGTATGAGTCATTGATTAAAGTAATAACTAATGACACAAATATAGGCCTTCCGGCTTCCTTGAATAAAGGCATTCTTGCCTCAAAGGGGGAGTATGTGGTTCGAGTTGACTCTGATGATTATGTAAGCAAGCATTTTATTGAATTTTTAAGATTTTATCTTGATTCGAATGAAAGTGCGGGTGCCGTTGCATGCGATTATGTAATTATAAATGAAAAAGAAAATATTATTTCTAGATTTGACGCTTCAAAAATGCCAGTTGGGTGTGGAATTATGTTTCATAAAAAGCAACTAGTTGACAGTGGTTTGTATGATCCAGAATTTCTTTGTCATGAAGATAGAGAGCTCCGCTTTAGATTTAAAAAGAAATATAATATAGAACATCTCCGGCTGCCATTGTACAGATATAGAGAGCATAAGAATGGCATTTCAAAAAATAATGAGCTTATGCAGCATTATAAACAAAAACTAATATCGAAACACGGTCCTAAAGCAGCATTTTGAATTTATTTATTCTTTGATGGCGATAAGATGACTATAGCCGATTTTATGCTATCGAACAATATTGGTGACGATTCATTTGTAGAGCCATTTATAATTGCTGAGGCAGGTGTTAATCATGAGTGCAGTATGACACTTGCACGCAGATTGATAGAAGAGGCAGCCTTTGCTGGGGCCAACGCAATCAAATTCCAAACATATAAAGCTAGTACAATTGCTTCGGTTAATTCGCCTACTTATTGGGATCTTTCAAAGGAAAGGACTGAAAGTCAATTTGAACTTTTTAAAAAATATGATAAGTTTTGGAAATCAGAATTTGAACAACTTAAAAAACATTGTGACGAGGTCGGAATTGAATTTTTAAGTACGCCATTTGATATTGAATCTGCAAAATTTCTTAATAATCTAATGTCAGCATTTAAAATCTCATCTTCTGACTTGAATAATAAACCATTTATAGAGCATATATGCAGTTACGGTAAGCCTATTATTCTATCTACAGGGGCTTCGTTTATGTGGGAGATAGAGCAGTCTGTTAAATGGATAAGTAATTATGGAAATCCTTTGGCTATACTGCACTGTATTCTTAATTATCCTACAGATGATGAGAATGCTAGCCTTGCTATTATAAAAACACTTAGAAAAAAGTTTCCCTCTTTCGTGATCGGGTACTCTGATCATACCCTTCCAAAAGATATGAAGGTCTTAGAATTAGCTACCTTACTTGGCGCAAGAATTATAGAAAAACATTTTACACATGATAAAAGTTTGCCAGGAAATGATCATTATCATGCAATGGACAAAGATGACTTAATTCGATTTGGAGATAGAATAAGTAAATTATTCCAGCTACTTGGAGAAGAAAAGCGAAGACCTCTACCAACCGAGGAAATCGCTCGTACTAATGCCCGACGAAGTCTTGTTTCAAAAAGAATAATTAAAGCGGGGAATAAGATAAAGTATGAAGATATCACATGGAAAAGACCAGGGACAGGAATTAGCCCAAAAAATATTGTAAGTATGGTAGGGAAAAAAGTTAGGCAGGATATTCCCAATGATTCTATTTTGTCATGGGATATGTTTGAATAGAAATCGTTACTTTAATTTTATTAATTCACAACCTATTTTAAATAAAATAAAAAATCCTAAATGGATATTCGAGTAGGCATAATTGATATTGGTATTAGTAACATTACATCGGTATTAAATGCTTTTTTATATCTCGGTTGTAATGTAAAAACTGTTAGAATAAGTAAAGAAGTAAGTAATTTTACTCATTTAGTTTTACCTGGCGTTGGTAGTTTCCCAAATGGTATGGAAAACTTAATAATTAATGGTTTTGACGAAGAAATATCAAATGAAGTAGAAAAAGGAAAGCCAATATTTGGTTTGTGTTTAGGGATGCAACTTTTTGCTGAATTTGGAGAAGAATTTAAGCCTACAAATGGATTGGGACTAATAGAAGGTCATATTTCAAGAATAGATACTGGCGAAAGTGGGTTACGTTTACCACATATTGGTTGGAACCAGGTGACTTTCAAAAAAAATAGTGTTATTACAGCTGGTGTTCCTGAATCTTCAAATTATTATTTTGTTCACTCATATTCGTATTCAAATCCCAATGAACCATATGTTGTAGGAATATGTGATTATTCGACTGAAGTGGTGGCCTTTATAGAACAAGATAATATTTTTGGAGCTCAATTCCATCCAGAAAAGAGTCAGGCAAATGGTCTATTATTATTGAAGAATTTTACTAAAGTTTCAGGATAATTTTAAGGTTTTTTAATGTTGATGACAAGACTTATACCTATTCTTTTCTTGAAAAATGGATATTTAGTTCGTAGTGAAAAATTCAACATACATCAAAACATTGGTAATCCTCTTGCTCAGGTTGAGCGATATAATTCATGGGACGTAGATGAATTGATATATATTGATATTACAAGGGAAGGTGGTTACAAATATCAAAGAAAGGATTTGGGTGGTATAGATAGAAATCATACAAATCATATTAATGGCATCATCCAGGTTGTAGCAAAAAAATGTTTTATGCCCTTGACATTTGGGGGGGGAATTAGGTCGATTGATGATGCCCATATTCGTTTTAAGCTAGGTGCTGATAAAATCACAATAAATTCTCAAGCGTTGCGACAACCTAATTTTATTTCTCTACTAGCAAGAGAGTTTGGCAGTCAAGCTATCGTTGTTTCAATTGATGCAAAATTATGTCCTGATGGATCATATTCTGTTTTTAGCGATTGGGGTAGAACAAATATCAATATTTCTCCACAAGATTGGGCACTTCAGGCTCAAGAGCTTGGAGCTGGAGAGATATTGATTAATTCAATTGATCGCGATGGAACAGCTAAAGGTTATGACCTAGAATTAGTTCAATCTGTTGTATCTGTAACAGATATTCCTGTTATTGCCTGTGGCGGTGTTGGTGATTACAGTGACTTTAATGAAGTTTTAAATAAGACTGGTGCATCAGCAGCAGCAGCAGGAAATATTTTCAACTTTAGAGAATTGGCATATCCTTTAGCAAAGAAACATTTGAAAAATCATGGATTAAACGTACGCTAGATTGACCGAATGAGGTTAACAATCTAAAATATTTAAAATGATATCTTTAGATAGGTTAAAATCAGTATTAATTTGAGGAGAATATGAAATATTGTAAAAGTTGCGTGTTTCCTGCAATTGCTGCTACGCCCCTTACTTTTGATGAGAATGGAGTTTGTAGTGGATGCCGTGTTAATGAACAAAAAAAAGTAATTGATTGGGAAAAAAGAAGCGGACTTTTTAATGATCTTGTTGAAGAATATCGAACTTCAGATTACTATGATTGTGTTTTACCTGTAAGTGGCGGAAAAGATAGCTATTTTGCTGCACATATTGCTAAAGAGTTTAATTTAAAGGCATTAATGGTAACTTATCATGGAAATAACTATCTCCCAGAGGGTGAGCGCAACTTATATAAAATGAAAGATAAATTTAATTTTGATCATATTATATATAGACCATCTACTGAAACCTTGATTAAGCTAAATAAATTAGGATTTTACATTACTGGTGATATGAATTGGCACTGTCATGCAGGTATTTTTACATATCCTATGCAAATAGCTGTTAAGTACCATATTCCACTTGTTTTTTGGGGAGATCATGGTTTCACAGAACAAGGAGGCATGTATTCTCACAATGATTTTTTTGAATATACAGCTAAAGATAGATACGAACACGCACTCCACGGTTTTGATTGGTTTGATTTTGTGAATAAAGATGGTTTGTCAAAAAAAGATCTACAATTTTCAATCCATCCAACGGATGATGATATAATTCGTGTTGGTTTAAGAGGAATCTTTCTGAGTAATTATTTTTATTACGACGGTGAAATTCATATGAATATTGCTAAAGATTTATATGAATGGGAATCAGCAGAACAGGAATTTGATCGAACTTTTAGAAAATATTCAAACCTTGATGACATGCATGAAAATGGTATTCATGACTATTTAAAATTTATCAAGCTTGGATATGGTCGAGGTACTGATCATTCAAACTATGAAATACGTGAAAATAGACTTAATCGCGATCAGGGAATAGAAATGGTCCGTCGGTATGACCATGTAAAGCCTCGAGATCTAAAACGTTGGCTTAAATATGTTGATATGTCTGAAGAAGAATTTGACTCAATTGCTGATAAGTTTCGGGATCAGCGCGTCTGGAAAATAAAAGATAATAAATGGTTTAAAGAAAATCTTTGGGGCGGAGAAAGTTCTTATGGTACAGTAAAAGGGCTCCCAGAATGGACGAAATAATATTTACATAAGTTTAGTGCAAGGCTCTTCGCAGAATTTAATGGGAGGCTGGACAGAAGAAAGTGACTTAGCGTAAACCCAAGCCTTAGTTGCCCTCTATTCATTGTTTGTTGTTTATGCATAGACATGACACCTATGTCACAGTTGGTAGGAGCTATCCAGACTGCAACACTTAAACTTAGGAGAGTTTTGTCATGACTCTAGGAGCCACTTTACGGTTAATGAACTATTTCCAAGGAGATTTGCAAAATTTTATTGAGAAAAAAATCGCAATATCCAATATAACAATTAGATATAACTCTTTTGTATTGTGTTTTTTGCGTGTTGCAAAGCATATGACAAAAAAACTGTCTTTAAAAGGAGGAGGTAAACATTCTGTAATTAATGTAACTATGCCATACCACACAAAGGATGTCCTTGATTTAAAGGGTGAGATTTATTCATTAGATGAAATTAAAATCAATCTGTATACTTATATAATGCTGCTTTTGTTTTACATATATGTATATTTAATGATTGGCGTGAAAACTAATAAAGCGTTTATTTCTTCTGTGATTACTATAGCATATGGTAATTATATTTCTCTTAAACAGCTAGACCCCAAAGAAATACACTTCCATGGGTACGCCTATGTGATCGATTTTGCGACTCTGATTCATATTGTTACGAAATCGGATAATATTACCGCGCATCATCATGAGTATGTGTCATTTCTTGACGATGACATTGTAATTGTGAGCAATCATCTCTATTTTACTAATGAAATATCGTATTTATATGCCTTGGAGAATAAGCAGCTATATTGTGCAGATAAATATCATTATGAAATTTCAATAAGTGGTATTTCTGGGCAGTCTAGGCAGAAGTTAGGTAAAAAGCTACAAATTGGTATTTATTCAGCAGGAATTTACTCACGTATAACACATGGTGTTTATTCGAACCATATAATACTACAAGGTGAAATAGAAGAGAGAAAGATGTTAGTGAGGATGAATGAATATGCGTCTAATCATCCTGAAATAGATGTTATTATCTTTCCTCATTACCGTCGCGGAGTTGAATCTGAAGATTCTGCTGTCAAATATTATCAGGAGTACTTAGCCTTAGATAACATGTCATTACACAAGCCGATTAATCATGGCGTTTCCCCGATCGAAGAAATAGACCTGGGTGTCACTGTAGTTTCAAATACATTTTGGGATAGATTGTTTAATGGACAAAAAACTGTAATTGTAAACCCAACAACCATAATTGCAAAATTCGCTGATAAATCGGCCATCAAAGGTCTCAGTATACGAAGTGATTGCGAATTATTTGACGAATATATTTCTAATAAATTGTATTGCACGTTTGATGATTATATGAATGTAATTTCAGATAATATTCTTGGCAATTCAGGCTCAGTGCATGGATAGTATGTATGAGATTAAATGTGCCTATTTTGTGTGCTGATTGAAGTTTGTGACTCACTCGTGATGTTAGGCTTATCTAATTTTATTAGATCTGTCGGTTACTACGTAGGTGGTAACATGGTATTCTTGGATGCTGGGTATTTCTATTGTCAACACCCCCATCTTTCTACAGCGCATAAATAGAAAATTGGCCGAACCCTCTCTGTTGTAAAAACAGTATTGGCGACAGATCTCCGAGTGACTGGTGTGGTCGCTCAGAGTTGTATTCCCTGATCCATCGTTCT
>PVBE010707911.1_pt1 | contig 20814 bp, 16 predicted proteins | sample 1631181 | NCBI WGS metagenome assembly PVBE01 (sample SAMN08397723, study PRJNA350692) | Marine metagenome, whole genome shotgun sequencing project. | isolation source: water | place: Pacific Ocean | collected 2012-04 | reverse complement strand
TTCAACGGACTGCTAGGTGGGGTCGGCCCCGCATTGATCGTGCGCCCCGAGCCACCAGGGCGATCGTCACCAGTGCGGCAATTGCCAGCCAATCAGAGTTCGGCTCGGGAACGGCGCGTCGATCCTCGATCAGAGTCGTGAAGAACGCTTCGTTGTTGGCGAGGTCTGGGTCTGCCTCGTTTGCGGTCACCTCGGCGGCATTCAGGATCTCTCCAGAGGCGATGGGCGCAGTCGCGATGACCTCGACCTCGAGGAAGTCTCCGCTGGCCAGACTTGGAAACACGCAGGTCACCGTGCCTTCGAGCTCGAGACAGGCTTCCTCGGGCTCGCTCACGGTCGACTGGAATGTCGCGCCGGCTGGGAGGACGTCGGTCAAGGTGATGCCGGTCGCAGTCGTGGGGCCGCTGTTGAAGACGGTGAGCGAGTAGTGGATACCCGTGCCGGGAACCACCGGATCCACAGCGCGCGTTTGACGACGGCAAGATCTGCGCTGCCCGCCGGCGGCGGGGGAGGTGGCGGGTTGATCCGCGTACGCTCGGCCCTGATGTTGTTGACCGGCTTGGTGTCCTCTCCGTCGTGCTTCACGCGGGCAAAGTCCTCCACAACCGTGACAGTGGCGACCATTGGCGCGCGAGTGATGACCGATACGATCGCCGAGAAGCCGGGCGCGAGGTTCCCGATGTCGCAAGTGACGGCATCCTGGGCTCCAGGGAGGAGAACGCAGATTGCATCGGGAAACGCGACTCTCACGCCGGAATCGTATAGATCGGTCAAGACGACCCCCGGCGCGAGGTCGGGTCCGTTGTTCGTCACGATGTAGAGATACTCGAAGAGTGCGAGCGAATCGACGTCGACTGGACGACTGATCACGTTGGTGATCTCGACGTCCGCACCCGGCGGGTCTCCGGGCGGGTCGCCGCCGTGCGTCCGCGTGCGATCTGGATCGAAGTCGTCGGGAATCGTCGCCGAGGTCACCCAGAGCTCGTCCCCGAACTGGCCGCCATCGTACGCGGGAAAGAAGACCTGCGGGCCGCTGACCACCAGGTCGATTGGGCGGGGGCCCTGAATCAGCGCGATGGAGCCGTCGGGGCCAGGGTTGATGTCCCAGCGATGGCTGTTCTCGAAGGTTCCATCGCTCTGCCACAACTCGGCACCGTCGACACCGTCATCCGCAGCGAAGTAGAGCAGCCCGCCCACGGTGACCATTTTGGTGAGCGCCGCGTAGCCGTCGGTCGACTCGTTGAAGTCGACCGCCAGACTGGCACCTTCTGGCGAGTCATCGGTCTTCCACAGCGCGGTGCCGTGCGTGCCGTCGACTGCGGCCATCGTGTCGTGAAAGATCGTACTGCGCGACGAGGGTAGCCCCGGACGGCTGTCGGCCACCCGTTTCGTGCCGCTGACGTAGCCATCCGTCTCGAATAGCTCGCGCCCCTTCACGCCATCGTCTGCGGTGAAAAAGAGCTTTCCATCAACTGCGGTCAGCCAGCCAGGACTGGAAGATGCCGGCCCCGGATTGAGATCCGTCACCATATTGGTGCTGCCAGCTTCGCCATCGCTTCGCCAAAGCTCTACGCCGTGCACACCGTCATCCGCGGGAAAGTAGAGGGTGCCGTCGATCGCCACCGGATCGAAGTGGCGGTTGATTCGGCTTCCGATGTTGACTGTAGGATTCGGATCGAAGCCGGCCGAAGAAGCGCCGGGTGCGGTGTCGTTGATGTTCTTGACCATCAGGGTGCCGCCCGACTCACCATTGCTCTTCCACAGCTCGAAGCCATTGGTGCCGTCGTTGGCCCAGAAGAAGAGCGTCCCGTCGACGTTGATCGCAGACGCGATCCTGCCGATGGACGAAGCGTTGCCCGGATTGATGTCTTTCACCCGAGTCGTCGACCCACCCGGAATCCCGTCACTCATCCAGAGTTCTCGACCCGTGTCGTCGTCACCAATGGCACCGAAAAACATGGTGCCATTCACGCTCACCAGGTTGTTGGGCAGTGAAGTCCCAGTACCGGGAACGATGTCGGCTAGCTGAATCGTTCCATTCTCGGTTCCATTGCTGCGCCAGAGCTCGCGCCCCATGTAGCGGGTTGGATCCGAATCTGGATCGATGCCGATTGCGGTGAAGAAGAGAACTCCGCCGTCGTTCACCAGGTTGTCCGGGTTGGTGGCAATGAGCCCGATACCCGGGTTTCCTTCGAGCTTGACGGTGCCCTCGTCGGTACCATTGGTGACCCAGAGCCGAGTCACCGTGACGAACTCGTCATAATCGAAGACGCTGGATGTAAAGAAGAGACTACCGTTCACGTCAGTCAGAGCTTGCGTGAAGGACCCGCCAGGTCCGGGGTCGATGTCCTTGACCATCAGTACGTGGCTGACGGCAGTGGCCGGCTGTGGCAAGAGCGCTATCGCCGACAGCACCCACACGAACACGAGCAACTGGCCGAGGCGCCGCTGCTCGATGTCCAGTTGTGCCCCACTGATCCGCATGCTGGTCTCCCGGCGTGCTGCACAGCGTAGTCGCTTCGACTCGTGTCGCAATCCGCGACCGGAATGCGTCACCTCCGAAACGTGTCGCTGCACATCTACCAGGGGGAACATTCATGACGCGAGTACTCGATCCCCCGAAAGGCGGCTGAGGTAGCTCCCTCGAGACCTGTTTGACAGAATGGCTGTTAGCCCGGATCGGGATAAATCGACCGCAATTTCGGGCTACTTGACACACTGTTGCTCATCGACGCTCGCGAAATGCACTGTCTGACCCACGCACCGCGCCAGGGCGCATGCCTGGGCCTCGCGACGAGTCTTGGGTCAGGGCCCTAGATCTCGTTCGGCACACCGAAATATTCCTGATAGGCCGCATAGCGTGCCCGCTCCGCCGTCACCTGCTCGGATTCTGCAGAAGCGTATTTGTACTTTCCGTGTTTGCCCTGAGGCTTGTTCGCCAGGTAGGCCCGCATGCGCTCTGCGGCGGTTTCACTCGGGGCGATTCGAAGATCGGCGCACAACCGCGCCACGGTGTCGATCGGATCCTTCATGAAGTCCCGATATTGAACGTTGGCGACGTATCCCGGGCGCAGCGTCCCGTCCTGCATCCATTTGATCAGATTGCGATGCGTCGCGGCCCGCCCATCGGCCATCACCAGATCGTCGAGCATTCCACCGCCCCAGGGATCGTCGGTCCGCCACCAGAAGATCGTTCCCATCACGTTCACGAAGGAATCTCCGACGACGATCGGGTCGCGATGGGTGAGCACGATCTTCGCATCGGGATAGACCTCGAGGACCTGGGGAATATGATCGATCCAGAGCGGAATCTTGAGTAGCCAATGCGGCTTCTTGTACTTCCATTGCAGCAGCTTGAGAAATCGCTTGTGCCACGCAATCGTGAAACCGAGGTCCTGCTTCGAGAGATACTCGGCGTAGCTCGGAATCTGGTAGCTGAAGATGAAGACGTTCGACAGGAAGCACGCGTAGAGATACTCCGTGCATTCGACCGGCAGATCGCCGCCCATTTTGTGCATGGCCTTCCACTCGGGCGTCACGCGGTCGAAAATCGTGATGAAACGGTCGGCACGCTCGATTCGCTCGTCGCTCGCATAGCTCTCGGGAGTGGGCGGCGGGCAGGGATACAGCGCCTCCCAGCGCTTGACGATCCGAAACTGTGGATCGCATGACAGCACTTCGTGCAGAATCGTCGTGCCCGTGCGGCCATGACCAAGCAACATCACGGGTTCGAAGATCACCTCGTCGTCGATCTCGGGAAATCGCGTGTAATAGTCTTGGATTCGCAGCCGCACCTCGAGAAATTGCACGAACTCGGCGCGGGTGAGAATCCGGCCCATGAAGTTGAGCTGCGCCTCCTCCTCGATGGCTCGGATCAGCACGCGAAAATGCTCGATCCAGCCATCGTCACCGAAATCCTGAAGACCCGTGTTCGAGCGGGCCTCGGCCAGCAACGAATTCTCGTCGAGGGGCACGATGCTCGAAATATCGAGGACTTCGCCCTCCTGATTGAGCCGAGCGACCCAGTCGGGACGGGGCGTGGGCTGCCAGGACTGACGGCGATCGTAGGCAGCGTCCGAATTACTCATCTCTCGACTCCTCCGCCACGTCGAGTGGCCGTTCGAGCATGACTCGCTAACGGTGAGCGACGACTTATCGACTCGAGACTTCGAATCGCTGCGGATAGGCAAAAGCAGGCTGCCTTTACAGTACCACCGCTGAGTACTCTTCTGACAAGTTGACTTCGGATGAGGCGCATTGGCCCCGTTACGGGGCTCTCGCGACCTGGCTCGCAGTCGCAGCCGGGGCCTTCTGGCGCCCGATGGCAGATCGAGTCAGCTAGCCGCACCCGGTCGCCTGAGCGCCTCCAGTGACGCCGCGTCGCAACGATTGCTCCGCCGTCCCTGCGTCCCTGCGTCCGTCGACGCCGCAGACCCGTCGATCGAGTCCTCGTCGCGATTCCAAATGAGCCTCGCCGAGTCAGCGCCGCGTCAGACGAGACCGTGCCGTCTCGAGTCCCAGAATGCCGCGCAGGGTTCCACCTAATACAGCACTCTTCGCGGCGTCGTCGAGATCGCAGTCGAGGATTCCATCGAGCACATTGATTGCCTTGGGCACCATCGAGTAGACGTCGGTGCCGAAGACCACGCGCTCGATTCCGTGCTCGCGAATGAGCGGCCGGATCACGTCGAAGCTATAGGCGAGGCTGGTGTCGAACACCAGACCGGGCTGGCGGCCCGCCAGGTGCAGGATCTCGCGGGTCTGCTCGTAATTCGAAAACCCATCGAGCACCACCATGCGCGCGCCCGGAAAGGCCGCTGCCAGGGTCTCGACCTTCCACAGCGCGTTTTCCGGCGAGTCGGCGATGGCGTGCAGATAGGGCACGAGTCCCACGTCGAGGATGCGCTCGACATAGCGGTGGACCCAGGGGCCATCCATCGACACCCCCTGAAATCGCACGTGGAAGGAGATCCCCACCAGGCCCAGCTCGGAGCGCACGCGCTCGATCTCCGGTAGACCCGCTTCGCCGTAGAGGGGCTCGGCGATCCCGACGCCTGCCGGAAAACGATTCGGATGGCGCTTGCAGTAGGCGGCGACCCCGTCGTTCACGCGTCGAGTGTCTGCCAGGCCCTCGGGTCGCAGGTAGGAGTGACTTCCGATGATCACCGCTTGGTGGACGCTTTGCTCGTCCATGGCTGCGAGCCGCGTCTCCAGCTCGATGCGGTGGTATTGCTCGCTCGTGATCTCGCCGACCGGTGTCGCCGTGGGCAGCGCGCCGCCCCACTCGGTCAGGTCGCCATAATGATGATGGGCGTCGAGGACATCGAAGGGGTGATCGATCGATTCTGCCATCCGAGGAGTATAGTCGCGAAGGTGGGCAGGGCCCTGGATCCATCGACCCGCGCCCTCGATCTCCACAGCAGACGCGCTGATGTCCGAGCTCTTCCGACAATCGGGTCGTCCGAAAGCTGCCTACTCGGTCTGGTCTCGCGACTTCGGCTGCCGCAGCGCGCGGCGGTTGATCTTTCCGGTGCTGCCCCGCGGCAGCTCGCTCACGAAATGGTACTGGCGAGGCCGCTTGTAGCGCGACAATCCGGTGCCCAACACGTGGGCGTCGAGCTCATCGGTCGATACGTCGTCGCTGGTGGAGACGAATGCCGCCACGTGTTGTCCGAGCTCTTCGTCGGGAACCCCGATCGCCGCGGCCTCGAGCACCGCTGGGTGGCTCATGACCGCCTCCTCGATCTCGTTGGGAAGGATGTTGATCCCGCCGGAAACGATCATGTCATCGATACGGCCGTGCAGGTAGAGGAATCTCTCGTCGTCCAGCACACCGAGATCCCCGGAGCGCCACCACGGCCCGTCGAAGATCCGCCTCGCCACCTCGGGCTCGTCCCATACCTGCTGGGCCACCGAGGGACCGCGGATCAGGACCTCGCCCTGCTCTCCCGGGGCCACTTCGTCCTCCGGCGATCCACCGGGCTTCACGACTCGCAGGTCTGCGTTGATGAAGGGCTTGCCCACGCTGGCGAGTCTGCGCTCGTCGACGATGTCCTCCGCGTATAGAACCGTTCCGCCGGCACACGAGCCGGTCTCGGTCGTCCCGTACATATTGAGGACGTCGGGGCAGATCCGCTTCTGGATCGCGCTCAGCGTGCCCGCGTCGATCGGCTCCCCCGCATAACCAGCCAGCCAGATCGCACCCAGGTCGTAGTCTTCAACGGGAAGCTTCAGGAGCATGCGCCACATCGTCGGCACCAGGAACGCGACACTCGCCTGCTCCCGCTCACAGGTCTCGAGATAGAGCTTCGGATCCCATCGGTTCAGGAACACGATCTTCGAACACGCGTTCATGAAGGGAAGTGAACAGTTGTACCAACCGATGAATGCCGTCGTGGACTGGTTGATGATGCTGCTGCGTGCGTTGATCCGCCACAGCTGTGCTCCGCCTCGCGCGCTCTCGATCAGCCCTCGATGGCTGTGCATGATGCCCTTGGGTACACCGGTCGTCCCCGAAGAAAGCACGATGGCGGCGGTCTCGTCCTCGGCGATGGGCATGGTTTCGAAGTCGAGCTCCCAGTGCTCGAGATCCCTGGGAATCAGCGGGTCGGAGCCCGCTTCGAGTTGCTCTGGGGTCGCGACGGCCGAGGCCGCACGCACGGCCCCGGTGATCAGCGGAACCCTGCGGCGTAGCTCCGCGGCCAGATCGTCGAGAGCCGCATCGTATACCAGGACCCGCGGCGACAGACGCTCGGTCACCGCCTGGAGCAGCTGCGAAGATTCTCGCAGATGAAGCGCGCAGGGGATCGCGCCGAGCTCGATCGTCCCGAAGAGGGCCGTGACATGCGCCACCGAGGGGTGCATGAGGAGCGCGACGCGGTCACCCTTGCGGACGCCGAGTGAGTGCAGGAGCGCCGCCATGCGACGCACCTGATCCTGCAACTCCGAGTAGGTGAGGCGTTGGACCAGGTCGACGACCGCATCGCGCGTCGGATACCAGCGTGCGGCTCGATGTACGATCTGCCTGAGGTTTGTCTCCGCGCGTTCCATCCTCACCCGATCTGGTTCCTGGAGTAGAAAGGGGCTAATAGGATCTGGGCATGCCGAGGTCGTGCTGAGCGAGGTAGTTCAACGTCATCTCCTCCGTGACCGGAGCGATGCGATTCAATCGCAGGTTGCGCCAGTGCCTCTCGATGCCAGACTCGGACACGTAGCCTGCACCACCGAAGGTCTGAATCGCACGGTCAGCCGCGAAGAGCGCCGCACGCGCCGTAGCGAATCGGGCCATCGCGGATTCGATTCCGCACTCTCGCCCGCGATCGTAGAGCCACGCCGCCTGGTACACCTTGAGTCGCGCGGTCTCGAGAGCAATCCGCGCTTCGGCAAGTGGAAACTGCAGGCCCTGGTGCGACGCCAGCGGTTTGTCCCAGACGGAGCGGTCCTGGGCGTATTGCACGGCTCGACGGATCAGGAAATTGCCGGTGCCCACACAGCTGGCCGCAGACACCAGGCGCTCGGGGTTGAAGACCTGTTGGAGAGCGCGCCAACCCTTCCCCTCGTCCCCGACCAGATTCTCCTTGGGGATCTCGACGTCGTCGAAGAAGACCATGCTGGTGTCCATGAAACGACTGCCCATCTTCTTGAAGGGTTGCGCCTGGACCCGATCGTCGGGCAGGTCTCCGACCAGCAGAGAGACGCCGGAAGTGCGGTGCTCCGAGTCGTAGGCTTGCGTCCGACACATGATGGCGATGTGCTGCGCGATGGGGACATTCGAAATATAGGCCTTCTGTCCACGCACGATGAAATGGTCGCCCTCGTCGACGGCCAGCGTGCGGATCTTCGAGACGTTGGAGCCCGCGTCGGGCTCGGTGAATGCGCCCGACCAGATGTCACCGCGCACGATTCCGGGCAGGTATCTTTCCTTCTGGGCCTGGGAGCCAACACTGTCGATCAGACAACCTCCGAAGACGGGACCGAGGATGAACATCGCCCCCCCCTCGCCCGCTCCAGCGTCGCTGAGCGCCTCGGCGGCGAGGCAGACCTCGAGGATCCCCAAACCGCTGCCGCCGTACTCGGTGGGCACCGCGATGCCCAGGATTCCGTGCTCGGCGAGCGACTCCCAGAACTCGCGAGGAAATCGGCATTCCGCATCGACCGTCTGCCAATACTCGTCTTCGAAGGATCCGGCGACCTGCGCACAAAGCTCGCGGAGGTCCTGTTGCTCGTCGCTGAGATCGAAGTCCACGATCAGATGTCCCGCGTGAGCTTGTAGGCCTCGGTGCCCGGTTTGAACTCGCGCTTTCGAAACGAGGTGAGCGCGGTCCGAATCCAATCGTCCTGGGTTTCCCGGGACAACTCCCACTGCTTGGCGGTTTCGAAATCCATCGAGGTCTCGAAGTCCATGAAGATCGAGCGTTCGTAGACCTCCTTCGTCTTGGCCAGCACGGCACGACCCTTTGCGGTAATCGAAGCGGTGATCCCCTCCACGACCTCGTCGAGCTCTCGGCGCGGCACCGATCGGGTCGCCCAGCCAAGCTCGGCCGCCTGCGAGCCACCGAAGGACTCGCCGGTCAGCGCGTAGTAGAGAGCCTGCTTTCGAAACGGCATATTATGCGCGTACGCCCAGGTCGTACCGCCACCGGGAAAGATTCCGAAGTTGATCTCCGAGAGGCCCCATTTGGCCTCGTCCGCCGTGATGCAGATGTCGCAGATACCCGCCAGCTCCATCCCCGCGCCGAAGCAGTATCCGTTCACCTTGGCGAGGGTGACGGAGGGAAAACGCTTCAGTCGCCCGAGCCATGTAAAGACGGACTCGTTGATCGCGGCCATGCGCTCCGGCTCGTCGTAGGGCTCGAGGAAGCACTCCTCGAGATCCATCCCGGCGCAAAATGCGTCTCCAACCCCGGTAATGACCAGCAGCTTGCACTTTGCCAGCGCGACCTCTTCCAGTGCGTCGATCATATTCAGGTGCAGAGTCGGACTCAGAGCGTTCTTTTTTTCCGGGCGGTTGAGTTCGATCGTCGCGGCGTCACCCTCGATCGAGAGAGTGATCGCCTCGTAGCTGCTCATCGCGGGGAACCTCCTCTATCTCTATCTGGATCTAGATCTGGATCTGGGCACCGGGCCCCGTCTTGGTGAACCGACAGACTAACTCAGAATCCCTCCCGGTCGTCCTCAATCCTGAGGCAGCATGCCTCATTATTGGTGCGAGTCGAAGCCCTCGGCTCGACCGTGCGAGGGCGCTCGACCGGACCGGGAAGAACTGCAATTTCGGGTTGATCGACATACCGCCACTCAGCGGCGCTCGCGGAATGCATCGTCTGTCCCGTCCGCTTGCTGTGGTCATCTGCCGCTCGCGAACCTCGACATTGGGCGTCTTCGCGGAAGATCCGGCGATTTCAGCCGCCTCGACCGTCCCGCCTCCCGCAACGACCGTAGATCGAGCGGGCCCCCGGGACGGGTCTCATCGATGTTGGCAGAGAAGAGGACCGGGCCTCGCTCTTTGCGGACGCTTCTCAGGCCGCGCGCGCAGACCTTCGGATCCGGTACCGGATGGGCATGTGCTTGAATCCGGGCACCAGATTCGAAGCAACCCGCTCGGGCTCGCCCACGAGCTCGACGCTGTCGATTCGCCCCACCAACTCCCGAAACAGCGTACCGCTCGTCTTGCGCGCCAGATTGGCACCGATGCAGTAGTGCTCGCCGATCCCGAATCCGAGGTGGCGATTCGGATAGCGATCGAGGCGAAGTGCGTTGGGTGCGTCGAAAACATCCTCGTCGCGATTCGCAGAGGCATAAAAGAGAAGGAGCTTGTCGCCTGAGCGGATCTGCTGCCCAGCGAGGGTGTAGTCTTCGGCGGCGGTGCGGACCATGAGATTCACCGGAGTCACATAACGGACGATTTCGTCGATCGCCAGGGGGGTGAGCTCCGGGTCCTTCGCCCATAGATCGAGCTGCTCCGGATGCTCGAGCAGCACCTGCAACCCCCCGCCAATAGAGCCACGAGTGGTCTCGTGCCCCGCGGTGAAGACAGCGAGGCAGTGACCCATCGTTTCGATCTCACCCATGGGCTTGCCGTCGATCTGTGCGTTTGCGATCACGGAGGCGAGATCGTTCTGCGGGTGCTTGCGGCGATCGGCCACGATCTTCCCGAAGTACTCCCAGAACTCCTCGAACAGAGATGTCATGGCCTGCTTGCGATCGGGGTCCCGTTGAAACTCCGGATCGGCGTCACCGAAGAGTTCGTTGGTCAGTCGCATGATGAGGGGCTCGTCCGATTCTGGAACCCCGAGTATTCGAGCGATCACCTTCAGGGGGTGCTGTGACGCAATCTCGGCGATGAAATCACACTCCCCCTCTTCACCGAGTCCATCCACCAATTGTCGAGCAGTCTGTTCGACGAGGTCAGTCAGCCCACTCACTGCGCGAGGCGTGAAGTAGGGGGACACCACCTTGCGAAACGGCCTGTGCTCCGGCGGATCCATGTTGATGATCGTCTTGACCTGAAATTCGGTTTGCTCCACGTCGTTGCGCTGCGGTTCGAACATCATTCCAGGGGCATTCAGGAAGATCGTCGGCTGCTTGGAGACTTCGACGATTTGCTCGTGCCTGGTGAGGGCCCAGAAGGGAGGCCAACCGGCTGGCTCGAAGCGATGGATCGTCGCCTCGTTCCGCAGCTTCGCCCACGCCTCGTGTGGATAGCCGTGCCTGGCGTAGGACTGGGGATCCACGAGCAGAAGCGGGTCGACGGACGTCATTCGAACTCCTCACTATCGATGAGAGGGTGCGGTGGGTAAATAGAATAGGAGCATCGAAGCTCTCCGAAAACCAGTGATTGAACGAGCGATCGGTGTCGGAATGTCGTTCTTTGTCGTTCAGCGGCCTGTTGCCCATCAGTCAGACGAATCTGCGATCGCAGACCCGAAGCCCGCAAACGTGAGGGGCGGACCCGCTGCGTTCTTCTTGGAGGTGAGGCTCTGCTTCGGGCCCGAAGCGCATCACGGGCGCTTCTTGCCGCGCTAATCGACTCGGCCAAACGCCCGGGACGTCGATTCGCGGTCCTTGACCAGAGCCTGCGCGGGGCATGGGAATAACAGGCTGGGTTCTGGCGCGACGTTCGAGCACCAGCGACAGATCGAGTCCCCCCGGCTCTCCCCCCCGGCTCCGGAAGGGGCCAGGACTCTCTTCCGACGCCTGTTCGACAGGATGTTCGAGAGCGGACGCGGCGATAACACGGGTCACAAATCGCCGACCCCCGCCGGCGACCTCCCTGGGGGCCTTGCAGGCCATTTCACCACGCGAAACGAGAGTCGAAAGCCTGATCTTTTAATTGGCACTTCCGTCAATTAACTTTACCCTCCTGTCGCGTGTCAAGGGAGGTGTTTCGTGGAACGGACCGCCGAGCTCGAATGCATTCGGCGCTTCCTGGCTCACCTGCGAGATCAGACGACCGATCTGGCTCCGAGCCCGCTTCGGCTCTCCGCCTCGCATTACGCCGATCCGGACCATTTCGAGCGGGAGCGCCGCCACGTCTTTCGACGCCAGCCCAAGCTGGCGGCACTCTCCTGTGACCTGCGCGCACCCGGGAGCTACCTCCCCCTCGACGTCGGGGGGATCCCGATCCTCCTGATGCGACACAGCGATGGTCGGGTTGGCGCCTTTGTGAACGGCTGTCGTCATCGCGGCAGCCCGCTCGCGACGAAGCCTGGCTGTGCGGAGGGCGGCCACCTGCAGTGCCCCTTCCACTCCTGGACCTACTCGACCGACGGAAGCCTGGCGAAGATTCCGCTGGCCGCGGACGCCTTCTCCTGCTTCGACCGTGACGAGCTGGGGTTGCATCGGCGGCCCTGTCTCGAGTCCGAGGGCATGATCTTCGTTCGAGCCGAAGGCGACGAGGCGATCGACGAGGATGAGACGCTGGCGGGGATCCGGGACGATCTCCGATCCCTCGATCTCGCCGCCTACCATCCCTTCGAGACCCGCACCGCGCATTGGCGCTGCAACTGGAAGCTGATCCTCGACACCTTTCTCGAGTCCTACCACGTCTTCTCGCTCCACCGGGAAACAGTGCATCCCTGGTATTTCTCGATGCCGATGATCTACGACGGATGGGGACCGAACCTCCGTTTCCCGGTGGCTCGGCGAACGCTCGCAGGTCTCGTCGACGAGCCGGAGGAGAGCTGGCGGCTCGCGGACCACGCCACCGTCCAATGGCTCGTTGGCTCGAACGCCCTGATCTCCCACACCCGGGACTATCTGCTGATCTGGCAATTCTCGTCCCCTGAGCCCGGGCGATGCGAGGCGCGAACGACCCTCTACTGCGCCTCTCCGGTCGAGTCCCCCAAGAACGAGAAGCGGCTCGGCAACGCCTTCGATCTCCAGCTCAGCGTGACCGGCGTCGAGGACTTCCCGATGCAGGAGCAGATCCAGTCGGTGCTCGATTCGGGAGCGTTTCCGGAGATCGTCTACGGTCGCAACGAGGTCGCAACCGTCCACTTCCACCGGGCGCTGCAGGCGACCATCGACGCAGGCGAGGCGGCATGACGGCGACCGGATCTGTCGCCTCGCTGACGGCTCGATCCCTGTGCCCTCTTGCGCGATCGACATCTATCGCGATGCGGTACCGACGCTATGCGAGCCCTGGTCGCAGACGGGACACGAGCCCGGAGATCTCCAGATCCAGGGCGATCTCGACGCCGTTCGGGACGAGCGCAGGCGAACCGATCTCTCGGAGAGTCTCGAGGCGCTGCCCGACTGGCTCGAGGCCAGCGCGACGATTGCGAACGTCGTGATGTCGTTCTCTGGGGGCGGGCGGCGGCGTTCTTCGAGACCGTGGGCCATCGAGTGGGGTCGGATTTGATCCCGGCATCACAGCGAGGAGGTTGAGCAGCATGAGTGCGACGGAGCTTTACGACCCGAACTCGGAGGAAGTGATCCGGGACCCCTACCCCGCCTACCGCCGACTGCGCGACGAGGCGCCGGTCTACTTCGTCGAGAAGTGGAATACCTGGGCGCTGTCGCGATTCGAGGACATCTGGAAGGTCACGCAGGACAACACCCACCTCTCGGCGCGGGAGGGAACGGTTCCAGCCTATCTCGTGACGAAGCAGATGAAGGCGGTCCCCAATCTCAATCACATGGACCCTCCCGAGCAGCAGAAGCTTCGCTCGGATCTCATCCCCTTCTTCCTACCGGGGCATGTGCGATCCCTCGAGGATCGATTCCGTTCGATCGTGCGCGAGACCCTCGACCCCGTGATCGAGACGGGGCGAGCGGAAGCGCTCGGCGACATCGGCCAGATCGTGAGCACCCGGGTCACCTGCGAAACCACGGGATTTCCGGCACAAGACCTGGACTACATCGTCGATCTCGTGAGCCGTTTCTTCGTCGAGGCACGCGGGGCAGAGGCCGACAAGGGAGAGGCAGAGGCAGAGGCGGAGGCAGAGGGTGAGGGAATCTCGGCCTTCGACGAAATGAAGCGCTACCTCGAGGGCGTGGCCAGGGAACGGCGAGCCTATACGGGCCCGCCGGAGAATCCGATCGACGTATTGCTCCGCTCGCCGGCGTTGGGGGAATCCCCGAGCGACGAGCTGGTTGCGGGGCACATGATCCTGCTTCTCGCTGGCGGAATCGAGACCTTTCCAAAGGTCTTCGCGGCGGCGGTCTATCGCCTCTGGCAACATCCCGACCAGCGCCGAGAACTCGTGCGAGATCCCGCGGCGATCCTGGATGCCTTCCGCGAATGCCTGCGATTCGACATGCCGACGCAAATGGCGATGCGCAAGGTCGTTCGCGAGTTCCAGATTCACGACAAGACGCTGCGTCCCGGCGAGTCGCTGATGTTCCTCTGGCCGTCCGGGAACCACGACGAGCGAGAGTTCCCCGATCCCGACCGTTTCGACATCCGACGTCGCGCCCGCCGCTTCCTCTCCTTCGGCAACGGGATCCATCGCTGCGTGGGGGCCAACGTCGCCGAGCTCGAGGGTCGGATCCTGCTCGAGGAATTCCTTCGCCGGGTACCGGAATACGAGGTGGAGGAAGCCGGGGTCGAGCGGGAGCCGAGCGAGTTCTTCCACGCCTTCTCGAAGATGCCGATTCGATTCTCGGCGAGTGGCGCCTAACCCTTGGTCGTTGCGACCGGCAGACGACCGGGCCGGCCCAGGGCCGAAGTCAGCGCCCATACCCGAGACGATATCCTGCGCGCCGGACGGATCTGCTTCGCGGCAAACGGCTATCGCGGCACGAGCTTCCAGCGGATCGCGAGCCAGGCGAACATAAGTCGCAGCGCGCTCTACCACTGGTTCGAATCGAAGCCGGATCTCTTCGTACAGGTCCATGCCGATTCGATCCGAATCATGATGGACGCCTACCGGACCCAGGCGGCGGACCACCGACATTGGAAGGACAAGCTCCGATCGGCTCTCGAAGCGAATGTCGGTCTCGCGGAGGAACATCCCGGCCTCTGGGAGGTCGTCGCCATGGCCTTCGCAGAGGCGGGCCGCGATCCGGAGCTCGATGCGCGGATCGGGCAGCAGGGCGAAGAGATCACGGCGCTCTTTGGCTCCTGGCTGGAGCAGGGAGTCGAAGCGGGGGAGATCGATCCCGCCCTCGATCTGAAAAACGTCTGCGGATTGCTGGAGTCCACCCTCTTCGGTCTCGCCTGGTACCGGAGCATGATCACGCGCCCCTGGGATTGGCAGGCGATGTACCCGCTGCTCGTTCGGCTCCTGGATCGGGGCTTGTCCGCCTCGTGAGCTTCGCGATCCAGCGGCTATAGCGCGAGGATGTCCTGCGAATCGCGTGACGGTCTGTCGATCTTCACGACGAGCAGCCCGACTGCCTCCCCTCGTTCGATGGCAGCAAGGGCAGCAGACAGCCCGGGCCGTTGGCTGGGGGACACTTTTCCCGAAACACCCTTGTCGGCTTCGATCACGACCAGCCCCCTGTCATGAGAGGCGGAACGAGTTCACCCTCGTGCGCGTCGGCGCTCCACCCAGAGACGGATCAGCAGCAGGGTCCCAAGTGCAAGCGTGGCACCGGCATCCGCGCTCACCTCGGGGACCGGCCCCGTATTCGGCACGACCGGGGCGTCGCTTCGCCACAGGTGAAGCTCGGCATAGTCGTCGAAGGCGTGGCTGACGATGTCCAGATCGCCATCACCATCCAGATCCGCCATCCTGGTGCCAATGTGACTCTCGTGTCCGGTTCCGACCGGGTGTCCGCTCCAATCCAGGCCGCTGCCCTCATTCTCCCAGACCACGACGTCGAGCGTGCCCTTGTGCTCGCCGGTGATGATGTCGACATCGCCATCCTGGTCCAGGTCCGCGAGGGCCAGGGAGTTGGTGCTGTACTGGGTCGCGACGGTGTGACGGTTCCAGTGGCTGTCTTTGGGATTCAACGGGGCTTCGAACCAGAAGGTGTTCAGATCTGCGGCAGACCGATTGCGGCCCTCCTCGGTCACGACGATATCCATGCGCCCATCGCCGTTGATGTCCGCCGCTTCGAAGCGGTCGGGCACCTCGGCGACGACTTCGCCGATCACGAACATCTCCCAGTCGCCCGCGCCCTGGCCCGGGTTCTTCCACCAAGCGATCTCTCGCGGGCTGCCATATGTGGCGCCGATCACGTCCACCAGACCGTCGTCGTCCACGTCGCCGGACCCACAGGCATAGGAGTCCGAGGTAATCTTCGTTCGGGGCCAGCCCCCGACCTCCTGAAAGCTTGCGGGAATCTGGAAGTAGTAGGTCCCGTCGCTGCCATCGAAGAAGATCTCGGGGTTGCCACCCGGGATCAGCTGGGCGCTGGCATAGCACTGGCTGTTTGCGTGGCTGGTGGTTGGAATCTGCCCAATGACCCGGGGAGTCCATGTGCTGCCATCCCCATTGGCCTCGAGCCAATACACATCGGGCAGGGCCTCCGCGATCACATCCCCATAGATGTCGCCATCCACGTCGGTGATCAGCATCGCATCCACATTGAGGCCGAAGTCGACGCGATCCCAGGCGCCGCTCATATCCCCGCCGGGATTGCGATAGAAGTAACGGCCGGAGACGATGTCGAGCAGTCCGTTGCTTCTGATGTTTCCGAGCGCCAGCCCGAAGTAGGCGGCCCAGGAGGGATCATCGAAGTCCCCCCACTTGGCCCGATCATCATCGACCTGGATGTAGCTCCAGCGGCCCAGGCTCAGCTCCTTGTCGAGCTTGTTCTCCCAGAGCTCGAGATGCTTGGGCTCGTCTAATTCGATGCTCCGTACGCCGACCAGGTCGATGTCGCCATCGTTCCCCACAGCACGCTCGATACAGACAGTGCAACCCACGATAGTCGATTCGAATTGGAGCACATTCCGGGGGGCCTCCAACTTCAAGTCGAGTGCCGCGCCCGCGAGCCTCGAAGATCTTCGGAAGGCTCATCAGCAGGTTCACGCAGCGACGCGCGGGGCGACGACACAAGTTACGTCATATGGACGCCAGCTTCATGCTCAGCCTCGGTCCGCTGCGGTACACACCAGCCTCCCCTCTGTCGCAGTTCTGTAGCCGGTCATTTTCCGACGTTCTTCCTCGGGGGGTCGCGATCGAGTAGAACTCGCTTTCCGTGTAAACGAGGAGCGATCCATGCGGAAGTGTCGGGACGGGAAGGTGCGGCGGAGCCTCGAGGAGTGGGAGCAGATCCTCGAGCGGTTTCGTTTGAGCTGCATGGGGAATTCCGGGCCACGATGAGTGTGAGTTTTCGGCAAATTAGGTCACGAGATAGCCAAGGAGTTTGCCATCGACCGGGCCGGGGCAGCGATGCGCATCTGGAGCGGCCGTCATCTGGGCATGGAGCGCGGGAAGAATCGGAATGTCGGCCGCGCCGACCACGTGCACAGTGTCGGTGCCTATCATCAACGATCCTCTCCGTCCGTCAAGCTAGCAAGCCCATACGCCACAAGCCACCGGACAGCGGCCGTGCAATCGAACCTGATGCGAACGGGGCGCCCCGCCCCGGTGGCTGGCCGTGTTTGAATGGCTCACACTTCCCAGTGTGTCCGAAGCGGCCGGTGGTTCTGCGCTGGGTGCCGCTGATCGGAGCTGCTGTGGTTGCTGACCTCTCTCTCCATCGAACCCTGGGCTGCTTGCTTCTGCTCGGAGTGGTCCTTGCGACGCCCGCCTCGGCCGTGCAGTTCCAGGCGCGCGCTGACCTCCAGACAGGAATCGGGTTCACGACGGTTCTGACCCTCGGTCCCGAAGATCCCGCTCCGACCGACGTTGGCGATGGCTGCATTTACGCCGCGAACGGCGGTCAGGGTGCGGTACACCGCAAAGTAGATGAGAGACTTCGGAGAACTGCGCTCAGAATGAGGGGTATCAGCCCCGATCCAGAAATCTTCTGAGATCGTTGGCCAGGACTGGTCGCGCTGATGCTCGTGCAATGGCAGGAGCTCACACGCGAGCCGTCCTGCGCGGCCAGAGCATCTGGTCGCGGCTGCAACGAGAGCCCGGATCTACCGATCATTCCATCGACGATCCGAGCTGAGCTCTCCATCTCGCTTCGCGATCGTCCGATGTCGTCCGTCATGGATCGGACTCGACGCATCCGCTGCGGATTGCTCATCACTACTTTCCTGCTCGGACCGAAGGCTGCCCTCGCTGGCATGCCGGTCTTCATGCTCACCGACCTGGCCGACCTGCGCCTCCAGACCATCTCCTTCTTCCTTCTCGTCATCGCGCTCGTGAGCCTCGCGATCCAGCGGCTCTGGAATCGACTCCGTCGGGACTTTCCAAGCCTGCCCCGCCTGAGCTACCGGGGCGGACTCTGCTTCGTCCTGCTCTGGGGACTCGCCTTTCACCTGGTTCTCACCATGATCTCGGGCGCTCGCGAGCTGATGACACCGGGCGCATGGGAGCGCGATCGTGCGACCTACAAGCTCCAGCAGACGCAGTCCGCGTCCGAGGTGGATCAGCTGCGTGTAGCGCGACACCAGAAGCTCGAGCGCCTGCGGGCGGCGCTCTGGCAACACGCCGAGCAGAACAACGGCCGCTTCCCTCTGGACGACTACGGCCCGGAGGTCGCCGAGGAGCTCTGGCTGGTGCTCGACCCCGCGCGACTCCACTTCGTGTACCTCGGCGGATCCGTCGCCGGCGTATCGCGAACACCGCTGGCCTTCGAGCCAGGCATCTACGGGCGCGAGCGCCTCGTCCTCCTTACCGATGGTGAGATCAAGACAATGACCGTAGAAGCGATCTACGCCGCCATCCCCAATGGGAGCTCGTGATGCTCGGCCGCGTCGCCCGCTGGCTCCTCTACTTCCTGCCGTTCTTCTGCCTCGCGCTCTTCTCGGGCGGAATCTGGTTGCTGGCCGTCCCCGTCTTGCTGGCCTTCGGCTGGCTCCCCTACCTCGTCCGTACCCTCCCCGAGGTCTCGATCGCTGGGCCGGCCCTGCTGTTTGCAGCTGTCTGCCTGGCGACCCTCGGTCTTGGGGGGCACCACTGCCTGCAGTGGCTCTACCGCTCCTGGCGAAGCGGCGACGATCGAAGCGATGAAGCCACGCGCTGGCAGCCGCGCTGGACCGGCTCCCTGTTGGCACTTCTGGTCCTGCTCTTCACCGCCAATATCGCGACGGTCGGCGTAGTCCACCAGCTCGGCTGGATTGCGGCAGCGCCCATCCTGACGCACAGCTGGTCGACCCCCAGCTTTCGAGCTCGCCAGATCTGCAGCCACATCAAGTACGCGAAGAGCTCTGCGGACGAGCTGCGCGTCGCCGTCTGGCGCGACCCCGAGCTGCGCAGGCACGCCCGCGACCTTCACGTGCTGGTGCGCCAGGGGGCCGACGGCGTCGTCGTCGCCGCGGTCTTCCCGCGCGCCTCCGCGGAGCTCCAACGCAGCGGACTACGCCTGTGCAGCGCCGAGTTCGACGAGCAGCACGAGGCCGAAAACGCCTCTCGCGCTCTACGCGAGCACGGCTTCCACACGGCGGCACTGCGGGCCCCGATCTGAGGCATCCGGCGCCTCGCTGCGCGAGCGGGTGTCGCAATCCCACGGCTGCGTTGCCGCAAGCCAGCGTGAGTGTTGCGCGAGTCCGCGTGCGCTGCTGGTGACACGGCGCTTCGCGACGCTCTGTACCGAAGTAGCCGCCCGGTTGACGGAAGCGCTGCCTGTCGGGTGATTCGAAAGCGCCCGGGGACCGAGCCTCAGCTCGTGGTCTCAACGACAGCAGGGAGATCGCGCCGACTCCAGGGTTGGCTCTTTCTGGCGTCGCTGGGTCGTCCGAGGGAACCGCGCCCCCCGGTCCGCCCACACTGTGCGATGCTGCGCTAGATGAAATACGTGCTGATCGCGGTGATTGGCCTGCTCGCGCTCGTCGGGTGCTACGCGACCTACATGAACCGCGTCGCGAACCCCGGCGTGGAGCGCGAGCTGCGCGAGGATCCCGACGGCGAGCGTGCGGGGAAGGTGATGCTGATCGCCCTTCCGAGCGGCCGGACACTGCCCGTGAACTACCTGCGCGAAGGCAACACGGTCTACGCAGCCGCCGACGGTCGCTGGTGGCGCGAGCTGCGCGGCGAGGGGGCGCCCGTCGAGCTGCTCGTGCGGGGCGAGACGCTCGCGGGCCACGGCCGCGCAATCGAAGACGATCCCGGCCACCGCTCCGCGGTCTTCGACCGCCTCCGCCCCAGCGCTCCGAAGCTCTTCGGCACACTCGTGCAGATCGACCTCGCGCCCCGCCCCTGAGCGAGCCCAACAGAGCGTTCCCCGAGGCGAGCGCGAATCGGTAGGCACCGTTCGCAACGACGCCTTGGCGGCCGCTCCGGTGCCTCACTCCACCCCCAGACGCTTCATCTCCTCGAAGAGGCCCGCTTCGTCGCGTCATGTGCGGCGCCCATCAGGGCGAGGGACACAATCTCGTCTCAGATGGCGGGGGCAATCGCGTAGATCAACGAGAGACCGAGCAGCATGGCCAGGATCGCCCACACACGCAGGAAGACGGACCCCCGGGCCGACCACCAATCGAGCAGCCTTCGAAATCGTTCGACGCCAAATAGCGGCGTGATGACGCCCATCACGATGGTGACGACGCCGACGGCGCCTATCAATTCAGGAGCGCGAGAGAGGGGAGCGGAGAAGAAGAGCGCCACGCCCAGAACCACGCGCAGAGCCGCCGCGAAGAGTAGACCGGCGGGCGTCTGGAAACTTCTCACGAAGCCGACGAGCCGCGAGGGCGCGGCAACGCCGAGGAGTCCCACTGCGCAAAGCACGAGACAGATGGCGATAGCTATGAGCGTCATCACGTCCTCCCTTCGCGCGGTTCGGCTCGGCCTTGGGCTGCGGGCCACGACCTCGAAGGCATCAGCCTTCGCAGCATAGTAGCCGCGGAGGAATCTGTTTCGCAGCAGAGAATCCCATTGGGGCTTCGGGGTTCGCCGAGATCCTTGCGCCAGTGCCACGGATCACACGACTACAAGCGCCCTACTTGTAGAGGCCCTCGTTGTCGTGTAATTCGGGCGGCAGGCTGACGGCAACATTCCGGCAAGTGAGGGGGCTGCGGCGGCGCTCCACAGCGATCCGTGGGCGTCGATCCTGACTTCAATCCTTGCCGTTTCCCAGGATCTCGCGCTCGACGTACTCGGTGAAACCTGGCGTCAACGCGATCGGGTTGCGCTTCCACCACGCTTGATACCCGGGGAGTTTCATTTGGACTCTTAGATTGTTAGCTGTCGCTTCCCAGAGAGAATCGTCGATAAAGCCGCGCTCGTGCATCCAATGATAGTTCTGGAAGTCATTGATGATGCTGTGGGTCAGCATGGAAAACTGAAACCATTCATCCTCAGTCAGCTCATC
>PVBE011124066.1_pt1 | contig 20817 bp, 34 predicted proteins | sample 1631181 | NCBI WGS metagenome assembly PVBE01 (sample SAMN08397723, study PRJNA350692) | Marine metagenome, whole genome shotgun sequencing project. | isolation source: water | place: Pacific Ocean | collected 2012-04 | reverse complement strand
GGTTATGCTCTATAGTTATTATAGATCTATCAACGAGACCATATATACTATGGGACGTGGCATGGGTAACATCTACAGTAGACGCTAAAGCTCTAGTTAACGTATTAAGATCTGTAGTTACTCCTCCACCATCTTCAGTTGTAGAGGCGTAATATATTACTTCAGCACCTACCAGGGCATGCCCACTTGATGAGAAGCTATCTTCATCTGCACCAGTTACGGTTATGGCCACTGTCGAGGTAACTCCAGAAGTGAGCCCAGAATCTAGCGTAGCAGCCACGTATATGTTTCTTTCATATCCATAACTGTCGCCAACAGTAAGAGAGTTTACCTTAGTAAAATAAGTAGCAGAATCTGTTACTTTTTCAGCATAAGTACTTGGCGATTGAGCATATTCTAAAGCATCCGCTGATGTGTAGGTATCATACGTCGTGTATAACGTGTCTACGCTTAGTAAAGCCATAGTTAATAGGCGGTATTACCACCGCGAACCTCGTCAGATCTCTTTGGCTTTTTGCGGGGTTGTGGCTGCTTAGGTTTTGGATGATTACCTCCGCCAAACATCCTCGCTTCGGGATGGAGACTAACAGCTTTGTTTGCAGCCGCACGGCCAGACGCAGTGTATGGGAACTCTACTTTTGGCATGACATATCCTAGTGTTTTATTTCAGGAACCTGTTCCAAGTTATCTTCAAACTCTTTAATCAGGTCTACGAGCTCGATATCTGTAAGCTCTCGCATTGAATCATTAATGTTAACGTTCTGGTCTATAGCCCTCATAGATGGAACGCATCTCTCTACCAGTATTCTAGCAGCTTGAACGTCGCCATCTTTGGCGGCGCCGGCTAGAACCTCGATAACATCAGGTAAATGCTCAGATATCTGACTTCTTAGCTGGGCCATGGTTTTTTGAGATTTTCGTGGGCGACCACGCGGGTTACCACTCTCTCCTTTTGACCAAGCCATTAGTAATTCACCGGTGAACCTGGCATGGTTCTATTCCTGCGACGCATCTGCTCTTCAATAAGAACGCGATCAACCACATCGGGTGGATAGGGATCAGAGCCTTCGTAACCATAGTCTCTACCAGCATCATGAGCGCCCATTATATCCCGCCTTGCAGCGTCAGGTACGGTGTAACCAGCGCCACGATGGCGTTGCATGTCGTCAACCCCAGGGAATCCATTAGGTCTAGCACCTTGTGGCGCAAATTGAGCAGCTATACCTTCTCTACCAGGATACTGGCGTTGTGCGAAAGTGGGATCTACACCAGGGCCAGCATCCGCGCCGGCTGGAGTGCTATAACCAGGGAAATTGGGCTGCTGATTCATGTTAGCCTGTCTCTCCTCGTCTGACACTGGAGAAAACTGTTGCCCGAGGCGGTTGCCACCACCCTTGATTGCTTGCCTAAAAATTTCTAAAATGTCCATTAATTTATTGTCCTGGTTGTTATCCGCCCCAATCCCTTGGGTCTACGCCACCGTGCCTCATAAGCCGGCTGAGATCATTCCTGCGTAATCCGAGTTCTCTGTAATCTACTGGACCTTTTCTACCAATCCCAGCCCTACGCGCGAATAGTAATTGCTGTATATGGCTTGGTAAATGTTGATAATTGAGAGCTTCTGTTGCTCCTGTTTCTGGTGGTAGAGTACTAGTTATTGGTCTAGATGTTGCTAGATTTGGTATGTAATCTGGTAGATTTTTAGCCGTTGTACCTAAGAATTTACCAACCTGATTCCACCACGGTGGTTTTTCCTCTGGTGTAATATCCTGGCCTTGATCCACATGTAAAGGTGTGGGGTCGAACTGGGTGTCTACCGGATCTACTGGATAAATAGTCTGTGGTCCGCGACCACGCCATTCATCGTTTCTGAATTTTTCAGCTAATTCCCGTACTAACGGATCGTTGTTTATTGCTGAACCACCGGCTGCGGCTGGTGCCACGTTAACCGGTGCTGCGGCTGGTGCTGTGTTAACCGGCGCTGCACTAGCGCCGCCAGGCGTGTACCAGTTACCTACAGATATGGGTTCTCCAGATCTCGGGTTAATACCCTTGTATTGCCGTGTCCAGTTATCGTTATTAAAGAAGTCAGAGATAGATGCACTCCACGGGCTGGCAGTATGTGCTGTAACCTGTTGTGGAGCTGCAGCAACTGGTTGTTGGGTTGGTGCTTTAACAAGACCGCCACCCGACGCGGTGGGATTCATGATATCGGTTATGCTTTCAGCAGGTTTAAACCCGCTGTCCGTAATGGTATACGGTTGAGGCCAATCCGGTAAAGGCGTCCCAGTTGGGTTTCCGGAAGAATCCCAATACTTTTCCCATAGTTCTTTCTTTCGAGGAAGAAGTTCTGGGGATGGAGGCGCTGGAAAAAGTTTATCTCTTAGGGGCCGCGGAAGTGAGCGAATAATATCGCCTCTATCTGGAACTGTTCTAAGCATGGTTATCTAGAAGCTATCAGGTTTAGGATCAGGATCAGGACTAGGGTCAGGATCTCCACCGCCTCCCGGCTGAGCAAGCTTGCCTTTACCGTAGGTATGAGAAGCAAACTTCTTAAACGGTAGAGTCCGGTGTACTTTACGTGGATTTCGAAAGAGGTCCGCGATTTCCTGGGTTTCAGTCAACATATAAGTATTCCTAAATTACGTTAAAGCTATGTAACAATCAAGATCAATAACAACCTGGTTGCTAGAATACGCACTTATTGAGATTAGATCTTGCAATGTAGGAGCTGCAATGGTTGTATCATCATCAGCTTCGATAGCTGCAGAGGCGGCCGAAAGCATAAAACTCTCTCCAGCCGTCAGAGTAATCCAACAATTAGAAGTAGCAGACTCTAGGTTTAAACTAATCGCATTAGTGTCGTCTTTATTTGTAATTCTAAGGTATTTTACATTAGCTCTAACATAAGTACCAGAACCTATAGTGGTTGAGAATTCAAAAAGTGTTCTAACGTTGTCAGCATCTACAGATACTATACGTTGATTTATTTCGTTAACTGACTCTACCACAAGAGTGTTGGTAGCACCCATATTAGAACCATTAAGAGTAATAGATTCTATTATAGTTACGGTTAAATCAGCCGCTACGATTGTTGAAGCCATTTAAGGTTCCCTTATGACACGATAATAGCGGGCTGCTATTACGTAATTATTCCCTACATTATTATATCACGCGGGTTGAATTAATTTTTATGGTGGAGGTGGAGGGAATCTAACCCTCGTCCAGGCTACTCCACTTTGGGCTTATCACCTGTCGAATCACTTTCACCCCCGGTAACCTTATAAAGGACGGATCCATCATCCTGGTATTCTACCTTGTAATGGACCGGAACCATCTTATACAGAGTGAATTCGTGTCCATCTGCAGGTGGAACTTCGGTTGTAAGTGTCTCAAATACTTTATCCATCGCAGCAAGTGGGTTTAACCCGCTACCTAAAGCATTGGAAAAAAAACGATCTATTGCCCTAACTTGGGCGTTCGGTATTGACAGCATGATTTACTCCTATAAGTAATCCTTTGTACCATAATTAGTACTGTTATATTATATCACGGCGGGCCATATAAAATTAAACAACAGCAGCCAAGCCAGCATAAAGCTGAGAGTATTATTCTTTATATATTACTATTCTTTACGTCAGCAGCGCAGCTGACCAGCTAAAGAGCAGCGTAGCTGACCACCTGCTGACTACCTAAAATTTCTGGAAAATTTAGAAAAAACGGGTTATATCCGAAGTTTAATCGTAAAGTTGATTTTTAGAAAATCTGGAGGTGTTCTCAACCGAACTGGAACGGCCCCCCGCATATTATAATATATTAATATACTTATATACTGATTTATAAGTCATACACGGCCGCTGGGAATCAATCGCCCATCGATAAATAATTCTTATTGATGATTCGAAAATAAAAAAAATCTTTTATTGTTAAAAATATTCGATTCGAATTAGAATCTATATATCGAATAAATAATTGTTCGATAATATAAGGGAGTTCTAATATGAAATCAGCTAAATTATATTCGCAACGTGGCGGCCGCTTGATCTGGTTGACGCATAAAGATGAGCTGGCCAAGTATGGTTTCGGCATCGGCGCAAGGTTCAACGTCGAACTGTCGGCGGGTAAAGTCGTGTTACGCGCGGATCCAGCCGGATCTCGCAAGATCACGGACAAAAAAGGGAAGCCGGTTCTCTGCGTGATCGGGAAGGGGATTACGGCTGCCTTCGGCCACGAGCAGGACGGCAGGATCGACGTCTTGGGCGCCCAGTGCAAGAAGGGCGAGATCGTCTTGACGGTTTAATCCAACGAATTTGAAGGGGCTTCGGCCCCTTTTTTTTCATCCGAATATTAGCAGTTAATAATATACTAACCCACTAAAATTCGGGTTTAAAACAGGACATAGACCCCAATTTCGGGTTTAAAACAGAACATCGGGTTCGATTGGGGGTTTAATCCCTCCCAGAATCCCAGAGAATACGCGTGTGTGCGAAAACCCGACGTAAGGTTCAAGCAAATCTACACATAAAACAGTGTTCGACTACCAGTATCCTTATAGCGCCCTACCATATATAAATCATTGTTATCAACTGTTATATCACGTATAAATAATTGTTATTGTCTCATTTTTTTTGGGCGAATTATAATTATATTTCAATCGAAAATTAATTTGGTTGATTATCGAGATATATTTCATGACACATCAGTCACCAGCAACAATATTAGAGCGGTTATATCAAAGAGTCGAAGATGCAGCAGATCTAGATATCTACCCAACCCATGAGGAAGATACCGTGATCGGCCCCGCTGCAGAAGAATTAAATATGCTGCAAGAGGCAATGATCATGTTAGAGCTTTATTGCAGCAACTGGTACAATGCAGAACAATAAATAATATTTATACTTGGTTGTTTGGTGTATAAATAATTGTTATTGTTAATAAGGTTTAACGTCATTGCATAATATATATACTCACTCAAGAGTAAAACACGTTTAATCGGGAGATTATTATGTCAGCAACACAAGCAGCAGTAAGCGCAGCAAAAGCAGCGTCACCAGTACCTCCTTCTACAGTAAAGCTGTACACTCAGAAAGGTCAGCGTCTTGTCTGGTTAACCAAGAAGCAATTGCCTGCTACGGTTCGACCGGGTGATCGCTACGACTCCAAGATTGAAGAGGGAGTCTTGACCATCAAGTTCAGCGAGACCGGACGCAACAAGGTCTACAAAAAGAAGACAAAGGATGGCGAAGATCCAGTTCTTGCGATCAAAGGCAAGCAGCTGTCTGATGCATTCGGTGTCAAAGAAGACGGTATCATAGAACACGTACCGGTCAAGACCAACGGCAAAACAATGGTTATCGCCAGGTAGCCTATCGACTCTGCTCCTCCATTAGGGGCCCTTCATGGGCCCCATTTTTTTTATTCAAAAGGAAACAGACTATGAACAAGACACCTAATTGTTGCATCTGTGGTGAAAAGGTAGAAGAAAAAGTAAACCTTGCTACAGGAGAAATATATTGGAATCAGGGTGAGAATGCAATGCCACTTAAAGAAGGTAGATGTTGCTCTTTTTGTAATACTATGTTAGTATTCGCACTCAGATTAAGATTAATAGACGAAGAGAGGAATAACAAATGCACCACATTACAATAGAACAGAAACCAGGAACACTCGGGTTTACTGTGTACGAATGGGGAATATACCCGCCAAGCAGCGTTCTAGCAGGACAACACAGTAAAAAATATCTCGATATGTTCGACAGTTGCGAAGCAGCATTAAATCATTATCCAAATGGTATCGTCACGGGTTACAACCCACCTGCCGAGGTTCCAAGACAAGCACCACCAGGATATTACAGTAGTAACGGTGGATTCTACGATGCTGGCGAGTACTGGGCGGAGGACGACTATTAATGAAAGTTCAATGGAAAAATCATAAACCAATTCTCGTCGACGAAAAAGGCGAGTTTCCAAGTGAAGTTATTGTTTGCCCACATTGCGATGGATCTGGTAGATCTCTTATCGATGGCATGCGGGGACACGCATATACGGAAGAGGAGTTAGACGAACTAGGAGAAGAATTCTTCCAAGATATGATGAATGGTAAGTACGACACCAACTGCTATGAGTGCGGTGGTGCTCGGGTTACAGCAAGCTTAATAACGATAGGTTTATCTCCAGAAGATGCAGACCGGCTTCAGAGATATTATGATGATCTACATGCTGAAGAAGTTACAAGACGAGAGCATGAAGCAGAAATACGAATGGGAGCTTGATAATGAAAGAGAAAAAGTTTGACCCTGACCAGCCAATGAGCACAAAGGAAAAGTGGATACGAGGTCTATTGATACTCATATTGATCCCACCGTTTATGTATTGGTTAGTGATCCATGTTGTGCCGGATCTCGCAAGATGATAGTATCAGCCACCTGTCGTGAACCGGACGCATTGATCCAGTATGTCACAGATATAATCGGCAAGAGTCGTGGTACCTGGGAAGAGATACTTGAAGAAGAACGCAGTATCCGATGGGCAGTAAATGATTTCACCTACGGGAAGATAAAGACAGAGTGCGGGCGATGCACGAAACCTATTTGCTGCTCATCGATGTTCGATATAAACCCATGGGAAGCATACCTGATCGCAAAAGCCCACCCAAAGCTACTGCAGTCTTTGATGGCGAATCTCGATGAGCAAGCAGCAGCCGAAAAGCCTTTCCTGGAAAACAAGGAAGAGTACTTCTATCTCCAACGTCCTTGTGCGTTACTGAAGGACGGTAAGTGTCAGGTCTACGATGTCCGCCCGCTGATATGTACCATCACGCATATCATAAAGGGAGAGCGGATCTGCGAGGAGATAGACGATAAGGAGATGCACAAAATCGGGTTGATGCCCTACTTTTCTACTATGTACATACAGCTTTCCAAGCATTCCTGGGAGACGAGCATCGAACACCTGAAGGAGTACGGGGCAGAGGATATCCCCTGCGGATTTATCCCGGGATTGGCAACCGCGATTACCCGTATTGCCCGCGGTAAGACTCCTCCGCACATAGACCGGGATAAACTCCTGGCGTACCTCGAGATAGATCGGCTACAGATTTTATCAGCCCATTTTGCATTGGACACTGCTACTGAGAATCTAAAGGAAGCTTTCGACAACATATTAGTTGACACACTGGAGCATAATTATGGCATTCATAGTAACAAAACGTAACAGCGCACCGTTTAAGTTAGATATAACTGGCTATTCCACAGTAAACAAGCGGCTGGTTACGTTAACACTTATGGAAAAGGATTGCAATAAGCTGGTAGATCGTTTGATGCAAGAACTTTGGGATAAACGCAGAACGGAGATGGAGATAAATGAAACAGAACAAAACATCTTATAACAAGACACCGGACGTGTTTGATAAATCGAAATCGTATTTAATAAACCAGTTCGGAGACATAACAGAATGGAAAGAAGAACATTCTCTAAAGAATTGGCAAGCAGCTGTTGGTGGATATGTCCAGGTTATTCCAAGCGTTTACACCGTGCATTTCTCTATTGACCACGTCTTTCTTGCTGACGAGGAGGGTTTGTTCAAGGATTACCAGGTAAATCAATACATCAAAAATGGTATCGTGGGTGACGTTTTAGTAATTCCAGGAGAAAATTTTACATGAAACTGGAGAATGGTGATACCGTTATACTAAGAGTCAAGGAAGACAAGATAGGAATCATGTGGCATGTGTCAGTAGAGCGCGAGAAAGACGGTATGGTTGCTCATACCACAACAGGTGAGAAGCCTAACGAAAAGTCAGAATGTGTACAATGGCTATGCCAGCTGCTTATGGTTAAATAATGATTATTTCTTTTTTAAACGACAAGGTATAATAAACAATTGGAATCAAAACTTAAAAAATTCATGACGGTTGACCAGCAAAATCAATTACGTGGTCTTCCAACGTATCATTCGATATGTTTTACTAAATTTGGTATATCTCGCCCTGGAAAAACAGCTAAAGATTTAGCTATGGCTGCAATACGGGCAAAAGAGAAAAAAGAAAACAAAAGTAATGATTAATTGTGGCACCGTGGTTAATTATTGCTTACCTGGAACGGTGCAAGGGAGAAATTATGTCTAGATCAGAACGAACATTGATTGGTAACTACGCTACAAGACGTTTAGTAGCAAAGGATGTAAAAGTGTCTAAGAAAAAAACGATGATGAAAGAGGCCAGAAGTAAAGGCAAAACATACATCTTCAGAGGTCGTGGATCAAGAGTTGGTGCAGCTATCGAAGCTATGGCTGACGGATCTTGGAGAGATGCTTTCAATCCAGATAACCCCATAACCAAGAAAACAAGGCTTACTCTGCGTGAGTACGATAACGCATACAATGCCATATACAGGAAGTATTGTCAAGATCTTCCTCTTCGTTATTCAGACCGGATGTCTGTATATTTAAAGGTTTAATCAGGGAGGGTGCTGGTGAAAGCTGGCACCCTTTTTTATTTGGAATTAATAATGAACGTGGTTAAACTACTAAAAAGAATGAATGAGCAATCAGATCCACCTTGTAAGACATGCCCATATTTTGAACATTGCGAAGAAACAGAACAATGCTGTGATTTGTTTGTTAATTATGTGGAATTCGGGGTTACATGCGATATAGGATGGTTTGATAACGATCCTAGAAAGCCTTATCTGTTTACGTGTGTCCCTAAAAGGGGGATATCCATTAAAGAAATAAGTAAAGCATGCGACATGACAACAACCAAAGTACAAACCATGCTATCTTTTTGTAAAAAATATAAATTAGCTTTTGAAACCACTGGTTTCTACATGACGAAAGATATAGAAAATGAAATTAAAAACATTAGCTCAAGATCAGTTAAACTTCGAAATGCTAAGATTACACTTTGCAAGATATTGTTGGAGAAGGATGAACAAGTTAACCCCAAGCGGACGAGTAACTTGGTCAAAGAGGTTCGAAGAAATGTTCAGTATGTCGCTAAGGGAGTTTGCTAAAAAACAGGCCAATAAGGATGTCAAAAAAGATAAAGGAAAAACTAAAACAGTTAGAGGAGAAAGAAAAGGAACCTAAATTTAAACACTCAGAAGAAGAGGAATTCTTTTGGGGCAACTATGAAGAGGGATGGCCATATCCAGATGACGAAAAAACATTCGAGCATGAATGAAGTTTATTCAAATGTTATTACAGACCTAAGATGTGACGGGAACCTGGTAGATTCTTATCAGAACGGGTCATGTATAGGTGAAGTAATAGAACTGCTTAACTATCAGGTAACACTTACTGATCCAACCAAGCTGGGCATTGTTCATCCAAAACGCAAGTGGAAGGAGAACTATGCATTAGCAGAGTTTCTTTTTTATATAGGAGCTAACAGAAAGATAGGTAACATGTACAAGAAGGCTGCTATCTGGGAAGTTATAGCAGACGAATGGGATGAGGTTGAAAGCAATTACGGAACCTACATATTCAATTCAAACTGGTTAAGAACTGTTGAAGAGTTGATGGTTAACCCTGGTAGTAGACGGGCTGTAATACCAATATTAAATGAAAAGCATCTCAGAAAGAACGAAAAGGATTACCCATGTACTGGATACATACAGTTTCAGATACGAGAATCTAAGTTGTACTTAACGTGGAACATGAGATCTTGTGATGCCATATTTGGTTTGTGCAATGATATGTTCTGTGCTTCAATGATACAACAGATGATGCTAAATGAATTACGCTTAGAAGAGCATTATGTAACACTTGGAAACTTAACGTTTAACCTTGGGTCACTGCATATATACAAGAGACACTGGGATTTACTATTTGAAGATGTAAGCGATTGGAAGAACTATTCTTTCAAGGGCTTTACGTTGAAACCAAACTGTATTCCAGATGCTGAGTTCAAGAGACGATTTGGTGTTTATCCAGAAGATGATGTCAAGGAGATAGACGCTAAAATTACAGATTTTTGCACTACTAACATGAGGGGTGGCGACTTTGGATAAAGAAGATTATACAAAACCGATACTAGATATCGCTAAGACAATAGTAGTAGATAGAGCTACTAACCATGACAACTATGGAGAGTTTAGCGAGAGTATGGGAAGAGCTAGACTAATTTATATAGGTATGACTGGAAAAGAGATGCTTATAGAGGATATGTACAAGGCGTTGATTGCATTAAAGCTTGCAAGAGAGAGTTTTGTACATAAACGAGATAATCTTGTAGATACCTGTGGGTATATACAGGGCCTAGAGGACTATTACAATGGAACAAAAAGAGAAGTCGAAGGACCAATCGATGAACTACCAAATCAAGCTGAACACATCAAGTAAACCAGTTCTTCACTTTCTTTTAGCTGTTCTTTCGTTTGCTGAAAAAACGCTTAAAGATAACATGGAACTACAAGACGAAGATGGATATTCAATAACTGTAGAGGAGATAGAAGGTGAACATATTGAAATTTTCACGGGTGAGGAAGGTGATACCACCGAAAAGAGCGCACTCTCTTGATGCTGGTATAGACTTCTTTGTACCGTCTGATTTTAGTGTAACCAAAGTTTCACCTGGCAATGGCATTAAGATACCAAGCGGTATCAAGGCAAACATACCACAGGGTTATGCGTTAATTGCGTTTAACAAATCTGGTATATGCACAACATTAGGTTTGATAGCCGGTGCTTGCGTTATTGATTCAGGATATCAAGGCGAAATACACATTCATTTGATCAATGCCTCTAAACGAGAGGTGTGGATAACTGCTGATACTAAGATAATACAATTTTTATTGATTCCAGTATCTGGTGTAGAAACTGAAGAAACTAGTATAGAGGATTTATTTATTGAAGAATCAGAAAGAAGTGCAGGAGGTTTTGGAAGTACAGGAATGGGAGCACTCTGGCCTCGACAAGCTAGTGGCACCGGATAAAGACAAACTGCCTCCGTGGTGTATCATAGATGATGGCAAAATAATAACCGAGTTTAGATTTGGCAAACACTTTGATTTGTTTTATAAACATTACAAAGATTGCTTGATGATGCTCGAGTTTAAAAAGGGCAAGTGCCCAAATTGGATTATAACATACATTGCCGCGTTTGAATTAACAATAAGCGATCAGGAACAACCATTATGGATCAAGAATATGATCTTTCCAAATTGCCAATCGAACATCGATACGGTATATTCCCCGCAACAATTATCGGCGATAGCCGTCTTAAGGCGGGACAGCTCAGATGCTTAATGTCTGTCCTTGCATGGCGTAACCAAAGAACAACCAATACTAGACCAATACACCTAGAAGCTTTGCAACTCATGATGCCTATGTATACCAAGGGCAGCATACAGAACTATATGCAAGACTTGAAGGCGTACGGCTACATAGATATAACAGCAAGAGCTGGCACAACATCGTTATACACCATCTGCGATAAGGCTGATGCACACATACAATACACGCAAAACGTAGGCAGCAGCGTAGCTAGTCAGCAGGTAGAGAGCAACGCGTCTGACCAGCTAGTCAGCAGCGTAGCTGACGCAAAGAATATAAATAATAAAAAGAATAATACAAAGTCAGTGTTTATGAGTGTGTGGTCGGCTTATCCTGAACATAGACGCAACACAATCGCCCGTGATATGAAAACGTGGAGGGAATTTGGCGATGAAGCTATTGCTGACGTGATTGTAGAAGATTTAGAGCAGCGCAAAGAATCAGAACAGTGGACCAACGATGATGGCAAATGGATTCCAGGTCTGAGAAAGTATTTAGAAACAAGGGTTTGGGAGTCGCAACCATTAAAGAAGAAAGAAAAATTTTGGAGTGAATTTTAATGGTTGATTACAAAAGAGCAAGAGAAATAGCAACGCGTTTAGAGCTTGATGAAGAACAGATTAACAAGTATTCGGAAGGAATAGAGAAGTCGTTTGTTCAATCACCTTTAATATTCGTTGATGATGCATTAAAACACCTAAGAAATAAAGATAAAAAACCAGGCGGTAGACTGCCATGGGATATAGATTTCAGAATACTACCTAATACATTAACTATATGGGCTGGAATGAATGGGCATGGTAAAAGTCTTATAGTGCAGCAGGTTATGCTTTACCTAATGACTGGTGACTATTCAACAAGAGATGAGAAAGTTTTGTTTTGGTCTCCAGAGTTAGCACCAATATACCAGCTCGAAAGGCTAGCAAGACAGATCACTGGAGATATATATCCAAACCCAGAGGATGCTGAAGAGGCGTGGTGTTGGTTAAACGAGAAGATGTGGATATATACCAGGGAAATAGATTGTGGGGCTAAGCAGCTTATAGCTGCAGCAAGGTATGCACAAGAAGAGTTAGGTGTAACCCAGTTCGTTATAGATTCTTTAATGAAGGTTAATCTAGGTTCAGAACAAAGAAACATATATCTAGCTCAGAAGAACTTTGCAAACATATTGGCTAATGTCTGTAGAGATACAGGACTATGCATACATCTGGTAGCCCACGTTAGAAAACCAGATGATGAAACCAAGAGATGTAGTAAGTATGACATAAAGGGAGCTTCAGAGTTAACAGATCTTGTTGATGCAGGCTTCATGGTTCATAGAAATAAGACAGAAGAGAAATCAAGGGAAGGCGGTAATACACCTGCAGCTCCGCAAGCTGCATTAGAATGTTTTAAGAATAGGCATGGAGGTTTTGAACCAATGTGCGGTTTAGATTATGGCGAACAAAGTATGAGATTTCACGACTATGGAAGAGAAGAACAAGATTTTTATGAAAAATATGTTGGAGAGAAAAGTACACCTTTTGACGGAGCTTTTAATGAGAACCAGTAATTGGAAAAATGTAGAACGAGAAGCTGCAAAGCTTTTCGGTGGAACAAGAACCGGTTGCAATGGCGAAAGCAGAAGAGATGTGGAACATCCAACATTGTCAATAGAAGTAAAACACAGAAAAGTACTTCCAGATTGGTTGCATTCAGCTATGGAACAGGCTATCAGAGAAGCAGAACATAGGAAACCAATAGTGTATTTACACGAACGATATATGAAATTTGAAGATGGTTATGTGGTCTTGCGAGCTAAGGATTTTAAAGATTTGTGCCCCGATATAATAAAGAAATAAATGATAAAATTAGGCTTTTATCTTAAATGCTAGGCATGATATAATTATTTTTTAACTCAGGAGAATAAAAATTGGGAGAATACACCAATAAACACAACTATCCCGAATGGTTATGTAACGTACTGAAGTATAACCCATATACTTCTGGTCCAAAACGGTCAGATATCAGTACCACTCAATTAATCGACTCACCACAGGTATTATCGTTAAGAAAAGCCAATAAAGATAATATCGTAGAAGATGTAAGCGACAGAACTTGGGCAGTATGGGGAAGCGCTGTTCATGCTATTTGTGAGTACGCAAACATGTCTAATTCTGACGTGTTGGTAGAGAAGCGGTTTCATAAAGATTACGGTTCACACTCAGTCAGCGGTCAAGTTGATGTATATGATATTAAAAATAACATCATATACGATATTAAAACTGTAGGCGCATTTGCTCTTTCATATGGCATAAAACCAGCGTGGACTAACCAACTAAATGTTCTAGCAGACTTAATGAAGAGCGATGGTTGGAAAGTATCTGGATTAGCTATCGTAGCGTTCTCTAAGGACTTTAACGAGAAGAATGTTAAACCTGGTTCTACGTATCCAGAAGGCGCTTTAAAGGTTATACATGATATACCATACTGGCCTGCAAGCGAAACCAGGTGGTACATAGACAAAAGGTTGCAAAGGCACTTCTTTGATGAGCACATGTGCGACAGAGAAGAGCGATGGCAAAGCGAACGCAAAGTCGCTGTAATGAAGAAGAAGAAGGTTAGAGCTGTAAAACTCTTTGATACAGAAGACGACGCAAACGATTTCATCATAATACAAAAAGACCAGGAAGATCTTTATATAGAAGATAGACCTGGTTTTAACATGCGATGCAGCAAGTATTGCAATGTCAAAAGGTTTTGTCCACAATACACCAAGGAGCATAGATAATGGTTAAAGAGATAGTAAATGTATATCATGAAACAACAGAGTTTACTTGTATGTTTCCTAATCTTGTAGAAACTGAGAAGTTTCAAGAACAGGACACAGGTATGTATTCTATCACAATGTGCTTCGATAAAGGAGATGAAGGCGTAAAGGAAGCCTTAGATGAGAATATCGAAGAAGCCAAGAATAATGACGAGAAAGTAGCTAATGCTAAAGAACCGTACATACCTATTAAAGACGGGGATGAAATGGGTAAGGAATGGTCTGCTGGTCGTTGGGTATTGAAAGCTAAAACAAAGTTCAAACCAAAGATAGTAAGCAGAGTGGGAGGTGAGTTAAATCCAGAGTCTGTACACAATGGATCTATATGTCGAGCTCACATTGTATTCCGTCCGTTCATCGCTGGAACTAACAAAGGTGTTACCTGCTCCTTGAAAGATCTTCAGTTTATATCTGAAGGTGATGGCGTTGGTGGTGGAGTACCTACATTTTCCCCATTAGATGATGATGTGCCATTCTAGTGGCAAATGCTCACGGTCGCTCTATCGATAAGACTTTCTTATCGTTGGATAAAGCAGAAGAACGTGGGATTTTACATCGGGATTACATAGCCCATTGCTTAAGATGGAGCCATGTGGCTATGTATCTCCGACGTAAAAACCGTTATAAAAATGCTAATATCCTGGATATAGGACCAGGCAAAGAGATTCCTCTTGCAAGAACGCTATATGTAAACAGAACAACGCCCAAGACATACACCGCTGTTGATGTCTCAAAGCTTGAGATGCCGGCAATGTTTGAGAACGCTAATTGGAAACCTACCAATTTGATATCCAAAATGGATATTTGCGAATTGGATTTAATGACGCTTGACTCGGCTCCTAACATTATTGTTTGTTTTGAAGTGATTGAACATGTAGAGCCGGGTCATAGCAGAAGAATGCTAGAAAAGATGTACGATATGTTACGCTTTCAAGATAATGGGCCAGATTTTGATGATTCTGTTATATTTCTAAGCACTCCAAATTGGGATCCAAAGGTTGGTGCAGCAGGTAACCACGTAAACGAAATAAGACATCAAGCGTTAGGAGCCGTAATAGAAGATATTGGTTTTAATATCGAGGCCAGATACGGAACCTTCGCATCTCAAAGAGATATAAAACCACTCATGACCGAAGAAGAGTTATCGCTCATGGAGAAGATGAAAGAATATTACGACAGTAATTATGTTTCTACCATATTTGCTCCATTGTTTCCTGAAGTTTCTAGAAACTGTATTTGGAGACTGTCAAGGAATCAACAAAAGAAGAAGTATCCATATCTGTATAATGTAGAAAAACCTTGGACTTCCTCAGATAAATGGAAAGATCTTAATGGATAGCTACCAACAGTATATTCACAAGAGTAGGTATGCTAGGTATTTACCTGGTAAAAACAGGAGAGAAAACTGGGCAGAAACAGTTAGTAGATACATTACTTTTTTTGAACTTCATTTAGATATTAAAATTCCTAAAAGAGTTTATGATTCTATTTACAATCTAGAGGTTATGCCATCTATGCGCGCTTTTATGACGGCTGGCAAGGCGTTAGAAAGAGATAACGTAGCGGGATACAACTGCTCATACTTACCAATCAACAGTTTGAGAGCGTTTGATGAAACGTTGTACATACTTATGTGCGGTGTGGGCGTTGGTTTTTCTGTAGAACGGCAGTATATATGTGAACTTCCAGAAGTCGCAGAAACGTTACACCTTAGTGATACAGTTATAACGGTTCGAGATAGCAAGATCGGTTGGGCATCTGCATACAAAGAATTAATATCGATGTTGTTTAGCGGTTCTATACCATCTTGGGATTTGTCCAAGATTAGGGCAGCAGGTAAGCCACTCAATACATTCGGTGGTAGAGCTTCTGGGCCAGAACCATTAGATAGATTATTCAAGGTTACTGTAGAGATGATTAAAAAAGCTCGCGGAAGAAAGCTTACATCTATAGAATGCCATGACATTATGAACTATATTGGAGAAGCTGTTGTTGTTGGTGGAGTTAGGCGCACAGCAGAGATATCTCTAAGTAATCATTCTGATGGACGCATGCGCGATGCTAAAATGGGTCAGTGGCCTGTTGACAACCCACAAAGGGGTTTAGCTAACAACTCTATTTGTTACACGGAGCGTCCAGATGTTGGTGCTTACATGAGAGAATGGTCTGCGCTGTACGAGTCTCGCAGTGGAGAGAGGGGTATATTCAACAGACAGGCATGCAAGAACATGTCTCCAGAAAGAAGAGACACAGATTATGACTTCGGGACGAACCCGTGTTCAGAAATAATTTTACGCCCGAATCAGTTCTGCAATTTATCTGAAGTAGTAGCAAGACCTGACGATACTAAAATGTCTTTGTTGAATAAAATAGAGATTGCTACTATATTGGGAACTCTGCAGGCTTCGTTAACTAATTTCAGATACCTATCAAGTAAGTGGAAAAAGAATACAGAAGAAGAAGCATTGTTAGGAGTTAGTATAACTGGTATATACGATTGTCCTTACCTACTTGAGAGCGAACCAAAGCAGTTAGAGGAATTAAAAAACCATGCGATCAAGATCAATGAAAGATGGGCAAAGAATATCGGTATTAATCCAGCTGCTGCTATTACTTGCGTTAAGCCTTCTGGTACCGTTTCTCAGCTTACTGATTCTGCTAGCGGTATTCACCCTCGCTACAGCGAATACTATATCCGCCGCGTACGCAACGATAAAAAGGATCCTTTATCGAAAACTCTTATAGATCAAGGAATTCAATACATAACAGATCCGTATAACGATAATGCCTATGTGTTTGAATTCCCAAGGAAATCACCAAAAAGCGCAATAATAAGGAAGGAGATAAACCCGATATATCAACTGGGGCTGTGGAAGAAGTTTGCTATTTCCTGGTGCGAACACAAACCAAGCATGACGTGTTATGTTAATGAAAAAGAGTGGCCAGAAGTAGGATCTTGGGTATGGGCTAATTTTGATATAATGAGTGGAGTCAGTTTTCTACCAAGTGCTGACGAAGGTCATATATATCAAGCCGCCCCTTACGAGGATATAACCGCTGCGGAATATAAAGTACTACTCAAGAAAACTCCTGTTGAAATTGATTGGTCGCTACTATCAGAAGAGTCTGATAACACCACTGCAACACAAGAATTGGCCTGTGCCGGCGATAAATGCGAAATCTAGTAGAAGGAACAGATTATAGTGTAGAAAGATATTCTATGGGAGACAGAGAAAATAAAACATATTGGTTTATGTTAATAAGCGGTAAACAAACATACTTATGTTGTAAGGGACCTTTTAAAACGGAAGAATACAGAGATCATGCAGTAATAGAAGAGGTAAAAAGTCGTGAAATATCTAGCAATAGCAGTAGTAATAGTAGGAATCGTAATAGCATCTGGTTGCGCATTAAACGTAAGATTAGATGAAGATTCCTTTTCTTTTCAATACAGAAAACTTGTAGGTGAAGAATATGAGTAAGGTGTGCTTGTTTTTAGTGTTCAGTTTAATGTTTGTGGTAACAGGGTGCGTAGAGGTTGGTCAAACAACTGGTGGCGTTGATGTATGTACTGGAGACGCTGCGGAATGTGGAGACGGACATGATGAAAGTAACAACAACACGACAAACACTACAGATACAACCTAACAACGCTGAAACCATCAACTTACGCCGCTATAATCTACATCAGTAAACTGTTGTTATTGGTGTATTTTATAGCGGGGATATGGTTCTCTCCATGAATAAAGAAGAAAGTGACGATTTTATTTTTAAACTAGTTTACGTAGATTGGATAGATACAGTCTCTTCCGCTGATTGGGATACCAAAGATAATGTGAATCCTAAACTAGTAAAACAGGTTGGTTGGATAGTTCATAATGATGCTAAAGTTATAAAAATAGCTTCCACATATTCTGAAGAAGAATATTATTCTATAACTGCTATACCTGTTGGATGTATATTATCGGTAAAAAGCGTTACATAAGGTGATCGGGGACTCGACGCAAATATTTACGCAGGGAGAGGACGCTTTCTCTGCGGAGCCCCGATCTAATTCTTAAGCCATCCTTTTGTTACTTCATGAAACTGTTTGTTCATATCATCTCTGGATTTTCTTCCATCCAATAATATACCAAACTCTACCTCGACGTATTCATCGAATTCTTTCTTGCTCATGTTGTTGGTGGAGAGATATTCCTTTCTTCTCTCATCAGTAGTCATACCCCTGTACCTCTCTTTCGCGCTCTCTCTAACTTTCTGTAAAGCCTCATGCTTACGCTTGTATGACTCACTTTCTTCGCTCTTGAGGAAGCTACTCTGATCTGCCCCTTGAGATTTTAGATACTGATTAATCATGCTAGCTTTAGACTTGCGACCATCAGGGTCAAACCCAAGTTTAGTACGCATATGCTTGTCTAGTTCACGACGATCCATATCAACTATCTGATCCTTAGACAGTTTTATTCTTTTTGCAGCATCGTTAGTGATAGAGTCTAGTAGTTTCTGTCGTTTAGCTTCTTTTGTTGCTGCTTTCTTTTCTTCTCTGCGCTCAAGCGTTCGTTTCCTTACTAACTTACCTTTCTTATCTTTAATGTAATATGGGTCAACACCCAAAGCTTCACGTATAGGTGTAGATTTAGTGAGCGGTATAGCTCTAGCAAGTCTACCTTCAAGATCAAGTTCTTTACCCTGAGCCACATCAGCTCCAGCTTTACCTATGTTTCTAAATTGCTTACCCATCGGACCTATAATATAATCAAGCATATCATCATAGGGATCCTTACCTTGCCAAGACCAATAGTTAGGTGTTCCTGTTTGTACTGCAACAGATCCTAATGGGCCCATCAAACCTGTTCTTTCGAAATCTTGTATAAACTTGGCCCAATCTGGAGCCTTTTCTTCCCACGGGTCTTCATCTTCGCCATACTTGATAAGGTATGCTATCGCCTGAGCAAACTGTACAGCACCGTACATGGCTGCAGCGGTTCCAAACATGCCAGCTATTTGCTTGCTCTGTTGATACTTCTTGGAAACGCCCTTACCTTCGGCAAACCTAACTCGTTGAGCTATAGTATTTATGAAGGTATTAGCAAATGTCGTAATGAAAGATTTGAACAATAAGAACGGTGCAAACCTAGGATCTCTAAATACCTTGGGTAAACTACCTTCGCTCGGTAATGTAACAACAGACTGAACAAACCTATGTGCTGGACCAGCCAAATCTAATTTAAACTCTGGTGGTACGTCATGTATCTGTCTATGGCCAGCATCATACCACCTTACTAACTCATTTATTTCACTGTTGCTTAGTCCAAGAGATTTGAGATTGCTCTTGATTTGAGCTACGGTAGAATCTAATTTAAAACCCTTACCTCTTTTAGCTTTAGATAATGCTTTAGCATCAGCTACTATATTCTGGTTGAGGTTAGTTAACGCCATTAACTGTTGCATCTGAGTCATGGTCGTTAAAGCTGTAACCTCGAAATACACGTCCATGTTAAGCATGGCCCTAACTTGCCTCGCCCTGAACCTTCCTTTCTCTAGGTTTCCAAGACCGTACAGCCTGTATAATGCTTTAATCGGGAACGAATTACCAGTTGATCCTACACCAGCTTTAATAAAACTGGGCCCAACATATCGTTGAGCTGCAGCCTCTCCTAAGTTAGCTAGATCGTACAATCCTAACTGCCTTAGCATGGCCGCTCTCTTTCCCATCCTAGTCTTAGGATTGAAGTACCCCTTCATAGCCTTCCCAGTTAACAGCTTGTGCATACCGTTTAAGCCACGTAGAACGGCAAAGGTAGATGCTCCAAGAATATTTGTCGCAAACTTAGCAGGGTTTTTAGTTCCTAATGCTGTAGCGGTAAGAAACTCTGGCATAGACGCAAGAGATACCAGTGTGAGACTAGCCATGGTAGTAGCGTTCATTGCAGACTGCAATACCTTTCTACCTCTAGTAGGTATGGTATTGACCTTGTATCGATGGTTGATGATATCCATCAACTCGTCTATATCCTTTATAATGTCTTCAACGTTAATTAAGGTAGTACCGGCATTCTTCCTATTATGCTCAGCTACTTCTTTTCTTATATCGCGCTTCAGTTTATTTAAGTTTTCATTTCTATGACCAAATAATTCGGCATAAACAGTTTTCTCTATAGCCTTGTCGATAAACCTAGGAATAATCGCTTGGTAATCGTTGAGAAGTAAATCTTCAAGCTGTTCTCTGGATATCTCCCTTTCTATTTTTTCAAATAATTCTTGTTGACTTTTTATACTGCTTTCACCATCTAGGCGCGCCTTAATAGTAAAGTCACCAGACACAAAACCGCCACTGCTTAAGATAATGTTATAAGCATCCGTAGCATCGTACTTTTCGTTGGCAGCATCATCCACTATACCTATACCGTTAAGTAGATCCATAAGTTTCCTTCTACCTTCAGGTGAAGCAACCTTATCTACATCAAATACTCGTGGAAATACGCCACCATCCAAAGGTCTGAGCGAAAAGTCTTCAGTATGTTTTTTACCAGTCTTGTCTGACCAGGCATATATTTTTTCTACAGCTACTTTTAATTTTTCAGCAGCTTCAGCTACCTTTCCATTTTCTGGAATTATACCCCTAGAGAAAAAGTCTGTCAGCTGCTGGTTTATTTTTCTAGATATAACGCCGCCTCGATTGGTAAGCGCATCTATCTGCTGTTGTATTTCAAACCTGAATTCACCCAAAG
>PVBE011625133.1_pt1 | contig 20819 bp, 15 predicted proteins | sample 1631181 | NCBI WGS metagenome assembly PVBE01 (sample SAMN08397723, study PRJNA350692) | Marine metagenome, whole genome shotgun sequencing project. | isolation source: water | place: Pacific Ocean | collected 2012-04 | reverse complement strand
CCGTTGTGTCCTCACTGAAGTAAGTATGCAAAGTCCTCTGATCCAGTTCTCCGATGATTTTCGCATTCAGCATGTCCACCTGGGCGTCAAAGCGGAGCTGCTTCAGGTAGAACTCCTCGCCCCCGGCCGCCAGGACCTCGTCCGCCCCGGCCAGCGCCTCCGCCAGTTCCCCGCTCAGGATGTCCGCCATGTCCGACCTCCAAATGGGCTTCCTACGGCGCCCACCCCGAAGGTGTTTCAGCCGGGGATCATTCCGTAACGGAGCAGCCTCCGCAGGTCAGGCTGCGGGCCCATCGCGCGGCTTCCCTGGGCGGGCGTTCCCGTGGACACCATCAGCTGCCTCAGATCCATGGGGTCCCAGGGCTCGCCGTGGAGCTCGATGGCCACCGACTGGAAGATGGCGGCGACGCCGGCCACCATGGGCGAGGCGCCGGAGGTTCCCCCGAAGCGCGTGGTGTAGGCCTGACGCCAGTCCTCGTTCGGGTAGAACAGGTCGGCGTAGTAGCCGTTGTAGTCGCCGTTGATGGCGCTCACGATGCCGTCGTACCAGCCCTGAAGGTCCACCCGGCTGCCGTAGCAGGAGCTGGGAGCCGCGGATCGGACCAGGCTGCCCGAGTTCGGGCTGTTGCCACCACCGACCAGGATCGCACCGCTGTCCCGCTCTTCACGGTCGAACCAGCCGTCCCAGCTGTCCGCGTCCAGATCCTGACCACCGTTGCCAGCCGGCTCCACCACCACGATCCCCGACTCCACCGCATAGGCGATGGCATCCCACACGGCGGCTTCCGCCTCCACCGGGGCATAGGCGCCGTTCATGTAGGCCTGCTGTTCGATGAGCAGCACGTCCCCCGGTTCCAGCATGTCCGCGGCCGCCACGATGGCCGCGGCGACGTCGTAGACCTCGGGCTCCGTGTAGGGAAAGACGACCACCGGCTCGGCCCCGGGCACGATGCCGGTGACGCCGTAGCCGTTGTCCGGCGAGACCAGCTCGCTCATCACCGCCGTGCCGTGGAAACGGTAGAGACCGCTGTCCCAGCCCCACGTGCGGATACCGACGGTGTTGTCCAGGTCCTCGTGATCGGAATCCCAGCTGTACTCCAGATCCGCCACCGCGACGTGCACACCGTCGCTCCCCGGCCACAGGGCCGCTTCACCGATGCCCAGCCCGATGGGCGCATCGCCCAGGTAGGCCTGGTCGGCCTGGAAGTCCGGGGTCGCCGGCGCCAGGTCGACCGGGGGAGGTACCGGCGTTCCGGGAAGATAGGCCAGCTCCACCCAGGGCTCGGCGTTGAAGGCCTCCGCGACCTCTGGGCCGTCCCAGGGCGCCGTCTCCACCCGGTACCAGCCGGACAGGACCGGTGCGTCCACGTCGAAGAGAGGCCGTACACGCGCCCCCGGAAAGCCCGGTGTGCCCTCCGCTCCCTCTTCCAGCTTCACATAGACGACATCGTGCGCGCGGCCGGGCTCCCAGACGACCACGGGAGGCTTCTGGGGCGGCATGCGCTGTGGAGCAGCCAGCGCCGTGGCAAGGAAGAACACGGCTTGAGTCTAGCCGGGCAGCGACCGGGGTGGAAGTTCCTCGCCGATTCAGCGGTGAACGAACCAGTGACCTCGCTCCAACACGTGTCGGGTGGGCCCCTCCACCGGCTGCTCCGAGGGAAAGTCCGGATCGCCGGGAAGCAACACGGTGATGCACCCATCGATGACCACGCCACGCGGCATGATGGGCACCGGCCGCCGCTTCCGACCCGCGGCCATGATGCTGGCCACGTCGGGATGACCCTGAAGCTCCCACAGGGTTCGCCAGGTCGGCGGGGCCAACACCAGCTCGTGCCGGTCGAAGGCGTCCAGCGTGTCGCATACCGCCCACCAGGCCGAGTCCACGGTCTCGTAGTCGTCGTGCCGCGCGGAGACCTCGCGGTTCACCTGGGCCACGAAGAAGCGCGTGTCGTAGCGACGGCTCTCGAGCTCCGGGGTGAGCCACCAGGACCAGTAGACCAGCGCTTCGCCATCGACCACCCAACCCTCTCGTTCGGCGGCCTCGCCAAAGGTGATCTCCCGCTTCTGCAGAGCGGTCCGAATGCTGTCGTCCCCCTCCCCGCGAGCCAGCAGGACCCCCGACTCCTCGTAGGTCTCCCGCACCGCAGCGACCACGTAGGCCGTCGCATCGTCGCAGCCCATGCGTCGCACGTGCGCTTCCGCCCCGAGCACGGGAACCAGCGAGTCCGCGTCGTCCACCCGCCCCCCGGGGAAGACGTGCGCCAGGGGCATGAAGCCGCTCTTGGCGCTCCTCTGCACCAGGAAGACCTCGGGACCGCGCGGTCCGTCTCGCAGGACGACGACGGTCGCTGCCGGGCGTAGTTCGGGGGGCATGGCCCCCTCTATCCACCCCGTGAACTTGACTTGTAAAGTGCGGGTTTCAGGTGATACTTCAGGCCTATGCTGCTGATCTCATTGGCCCTCGCCTGGCCCACCATCTGGACTCCCATCCCCCGCGACGGAGCGGACCTGGAAGACGAAGCCAACGACCAGGTGAACTCTGACGAGCACGTCGACATCGTCGGCGATGCTTCCTTCCCCGCCGGCTACTGGAGCCTCGACGACGAGAACCTGTACTTCCGCATACGGGTGAACGAGGGGCCCTGGAACCAGGAGGGTGTCTCGCTCCAAGAGGGCAGCTGGGGCATCGCCCTGGAGCTCGATGGCGATCCCTCCAACCTGGAGTACGTCATCGGAATGGCGGGCACGCTCCCGACGATCGAGTTCCTCCAACACGGGACGGGAAGCGGTCCCAGCGCCACGTTGACCGGCTACTTCGACTACAGCTACACCCCGCTCGACGACAATCTGCTGCTCATCGAGAAGGCCGACTCGAGCATCGACGGCGACCCGGACTGGTTCATCGATCTCGCCGTGGCGCGCGTCGACGCCGAGACCCGCTTCGGGATCGAGGACACCACCTCCTTCCAGGTGGCGATCGTGACCGGCCAGGACAACGGCATGAGCACCTTCGACGCCGACCAGGCAGGCCTCCTGGGCATGGGCAACATCGGCTGGAGCGATGCGCTGGCCATCGACGAGGACGGCGACGGGCTGAGCGGTCCGGAAGAGGCCGAGGCCGGCACCGATCCGAAGGACGCGGACAGCGACGACGACGGCCTGAACGACTCCCGCGAGCTGGACATCAACACCGATCCCCTGCTCTGTGACACCGACGGCGACGGCCTGCCCGATGGCTTGGAGCGCGGCGTCGACTTTCCCGGCCCCGACACCGACACCTCCGCTGGGTGCTACATCGAGGACGCCGATCCCGAGACCAAGACCCACGCCAAGAAGATCGACACCGACGACGGCTCCGTGCTCGACGGCGACGAGGACATCAACAGCAACGGTCGCGTCGACGCCTGGGAGCTGGACCCCAACGTGGGCGAGGACGACGTGGACGCCGACCTGGACGGGGTGCTCAACGGGGTCGAGGCCTGGTGCGAGCTGGACGGGGGCGTCGTCGATGACGGCGACGGTGGAGGCGACAGCGACGCCGACGGCGTGGACGACGCCATCGAGGGCACCCTGGACCAGGACGGCGACGGCATCCCCTCCTTCTGCGACGAGGACAGCGACGGGGACGGCCTGAGCGACGTCGAGGAAGGCACCGGTGACAACGACGGCGATGGCACGCCCGACTACCTGGACGAAGACAGCGACGACGACGGCATCCCCGACGCCGAGGAAGGCGGACCCGATGCCGACACCGACTGCGACGGGATCCCCGACTACCTGGACGACACCGACGACGCCCTCTGCGAGGAGGACGAAGAGCCCGACACCGGGGAGCTGTTGGCCGGCGACTTCACCGGTGGACACTTCACCGGCGGCGCCTGCAGCAGTGCCGGTGGAGCGGGTGCTCTCTTCCCTGCCCTGCTCTCCCTGTTCTCGCTGCTCGGCCTGCGTCGCCGAGGCTGGCTGCTCGCGGCCCTGCTGCCCAGCACCGCCGCCGCGCAGACCCTGGATGCTCAGCGTTTTCGGCCCGCTCCCGACGGCACGGACCTGCTGACCGTTCGCGACAGCTCCGTGGACGGGGAGCTGGGGCTGGGCGCAACGCTGCTCTTCAACTATGCGAACGACCCCTTCGTGTACCGCTACGACGACGGGGGTGAACTGCCCATCGTGGAGCACCTGGCGACCGCGGATGCTCTGCTGTGGGTGGACCTGCCCCGCGTCCGGGTGGGCATGGACCTGCCCGTCCACCTGGGCACCACCGGCTACCGCGACCCGGGTCCGAAGCGACTGGGCGATCTGCGTCTGAGCGCCGACGTGGATCTGCTCCACCGCTCCAACAGCGGTTTCGGAGCGGGGGCCTACACCTTCATGGACCTGCCCACCGGCAACGAGGAGGCCTTCCTGGGCGAGGCGGCGATGGGTGGCGGCGCTGGCCTGGCGCTGTCCTACGGGGTGGGTCGCTTCCTCTTCGCCGTGAACACCGGCGCCGAAGGGTCCAAGGCCCAGCAGTTTCCCGGCGACATCGCCTGGGGCAGCCGACTGAACTGGGCCGCGGGCGCTCGATACCAGGCCCTTCCGTCCGTGGCGCTGTCCGTAGAGGCCAGCGGAGAGGCCGTGCTGGGCCAGAAGCTCCCCGGAGCGCGACCCGCCGAGCTCCTGGCTGGAGCCCACCTCCGCCGTGGTCCGATCGTCCTCCACGTGGCCGGAGGCACCGGACTCAGCCAGGGGATCGGAGCCCCGGACTACCGCGTGATGGCCGGCCTGAGTTTCGCCCCCGCCCCCCTGGAAGGCCCTTCCTCGGGCGGCGACGCCGACCAGGACGGGATCCCGGATGAGCAGGACCTCTGCCCCCGTCAGGCCGAGGACTTCAACGGCGTGGACGACCAGGATGGATGTCCCGACGGCGAGCTCACCCCCACCCGCATCCGCGTGCTGGATGAGCAGGGCAACCAGGTCGCTTCGGCGGTGGTCGTCCTGGTCTCCGGGCCCTCCACCGGCTCCTTCGTCCTCACCGACGGGGAGATGGTCCGAAGCCTGGAGCCCGGTGACTTCGAGCTGACGGTCAGCGCCGACGGCTACACGGATGCCTCGCTCACCATGAGCGTGCCCGAGGGCAACACCCACGAGCAGCTGGTCCGTGTCGACAAGGTCGTCGAGCCCGGCGTGGTGATCGTCAGTGCAAAAGACGAGGCCGGACTCCCCGTGCCCGCCACGGTGCGTGTGATCGGAAGCGGCACCCAGGTGAACCCCAGCGATGATGGCGTGGCCGAGCTGAGCCTGGACCCGGGGGCCTACACCCTGATCGTGAGCGCCGACGGCTACCGCAACGCGGAGAAGGCCCTGACCCTGGAAGCGGGGAGCAGCGCCAGCGTCGAGGTCGTGCTGGAGACCGGTCGAGTGACCCTGGAGGGTGACCGCATCCTCATCTCCGAGAAGATCTTCTTCGAGTTCGACAGCTCAGTCATCAAGAAGGAGTCCTTCGGTTTGCTCGACGAGGTCGCCGAGACCCTGTACCGGCACCCCGAGATCGCCCACGTGGAGATCCACGGCCACACGGACTCCACCGGGGCCGAGGACTACAACCTGGAGTTGTCCCTGACCCGCGCTCAAGCGGTGATGGCCTACCTGGTCCAGGTGGGCATCGAGGAGGACCGACTCAGTGCACAGGGCTACGGCGAATCCCGCCCCCTGTTGCAGGGAGAAGGGGATGAGGTCGATGCCGCCAACCGGCGCGTCGAGTTCCACATCCGCGACAGGACAGAGTAGCCCCCGATAGGCAGTGTTAACCTTCCTTCGGTGGCCGATAAGAGCCAGGGTCGGGGGAACGTCCCCGAAGTCACGATGAAGCTGTCGCTCCCCCGGGAGCGACGGATCAAACGTATGTCCATCCCGACTGTGCGGGTGGTGGCCGGGCCCGACATGCTCAAGTTCGTGAGCCTCTCCCCCGGCGAGGAGGTGATCGTCGGACGGGACGATGCCGCCGGCGTGGGACTCAGCGATGCCAGCGTCTCCCGCCAGCACGCCATGCTGACCTGCGATCCCAGCGGCGAGGTGACCGTCCAGGACCTGGGCTCCACCAACGGGACCGCGGTCAACGGTCACACCGTGCAGCGCGCGCTGCTCCGGCCCGGAGACCACCTGGAGATCGGAGCCGTCAGCCTCAGGCTGGACCTGCTGGGTCTGGACGAGATCGCCCACCTGGGCCGCGTCCTGGACCGGCTGGACGCCGCCAACCGCGACCCGCTCACCCGACTGCACACCCGGGCCTTCCTGGACGACGAGCTGCCCGCACTGCTCGACCGCTGTTCCGCGGGCAACGTCCCGATCAGCCTCATCTTTGCGGACCTCGACGACTTCAAGGCCATCAACGACACCTACCACCACACGGTGGGCGACGAAGTGCTCGTGGGCATGGCTCGGCTGATCATGCTGGGCGTGAGGGACACCGATCCCGTCATGCGCTACGGCGGTGAGGAGATCGTGATCTTCCTTCCCGGAAGCGACGAGGCCGGGGCCCAGGACGTCGCCGAACGCATCCGCCGCAACGTCGCAGGCCACGACTGGGACCGCACCGCACCCGGCCTGCGGGTCACCGCCAGCTTCGGCGTCGCCGAGCGCAAGGGCCACGACGAGACCTTCACCGCGTGGACGGAACGGGCAGACCGGGCGATGTACGCCGCCAAGGCGGCCGGCAAGAACAAGGTCCTGCCAGCCTCCAGCCTCTAGTACAGAAGGCCCAGTCGGTCCTTCGCCATCAGAATGCGGCGCACGCTGTCGTCCACCCTGGACTCCAGGTAGGGCTCGCGTTCCACCATCTCCCGGATGAGCCCACGGTAGTCCAGGGCCTTGTTCCAATCGATCGGAGCGGTGGTCAGCAGAATGTCGTTGCCCGCGAGGAAGGCCTGGCGGACGACTTCTTCCTGGTCACCGTTGGTGGCCTGAGCCAACATCTCGATGGAGAGGTCATCGGTCATGGTCTAGCCGTGGTCGTGCGCCCAATCGACCAGATGGCTGGACAGGATCGCGGGCTTGCTGCCGAAGCTGCTGTAGCCAACGTTCGCCAGCATCACGCCGGTCATCTCGTCACCCACCAGCACGAAGGCCCGCGCGTGCCGCTGCACTTCCTGCTCGGCCCGCTCCGTCACGACGAAGTGGTGATCGGTGTTCTTCGCCAGCGAACCGTAGCCCGGCCAGTGCTTGCCCACGGCCACCACGCCAGCGCCCCCCAGCCCACGCGAGTAGGCGCGACCCAGGCGACCCACGGTTTCCGGGTCACCGCCGAAGCTGCGACCGGTGTCCGCCATGACCCCGGAATCCGCCGAGTCGAGCACCGGTGCCAGGGCCATGTTCAGACCGAGGCCCTTCATGCCGACGCCGACCCGATAGCCCCACTGTTGGGCAGCTTCTTCTGTGCTGATGTCCTTGTTCGCGGGAACAGACTCCAGCCCCTCGACAAAGCCCAGCTTGTTGAGCCTTCCGCCCTCCACGTCCGCCGCCACGAACAGTGGGACCTTCGCCCGGGACTGAAGATCCTGAACGCGCTTACGCACCGACTCCTCGGACTTGAGCAGGTTCCCCGTGAAGATGACCGCCCCGACGGTGATCGGATCCGTTTCCGAGACCGGGGGATAGGACATCATCATCTGGCTGATCTTGTCGTCCAAGGTCATCCCGGCGAGGATGCGGTCCACTCGTGGACTCGTCGTAACGGAGGATGTGGCGTGACCGGAACTCGACAACACGAGTCCGAAGAGTCCAAGGCTTAGGGCGAGAATGTGATTCTTCATGAGCGCGCCACCCCATAACACCTGAAACACACTCCGTATGCAGCGCGACAACAGCAACATCCTTCGCCGCCTCAGCTACTGGGCGCTGGGAATCGCGCTCTTGCTTCTGGTCGTCATCGCCACCGCTCAGGCGATCGACATGCAGCTGGACCTGGAGCGCGACGAACTGGAGAGAGCACAGCAGAACCTGGAGCGCGAGGCACAGATCTGGGACGCGGCGGTAGCGGAGCGTGCCCACGCCTGGCTGCAGGAGCTCGCGGACACCGAAGACGTCGGCCGCCGCGAGGACCGGCTGCGCGAAGACTGGGCCTGGTTCGAGGGCTTCTATCTCTGGCGTCGTGGCCGAAGCGGACCGGTGTGGCTGCATCCCCAACCCACCCTCGTAGAAGACCTCCCGGCCTTGAACAGTGCGCCCTGCCTGGTCGCAGCTCACGTGCACGAGTCCCTGACCCCTCCAGCGGAGATCCCTGATCTATACCGGGCCTGCCGCGACTCGGACATCGCCGCGGTGCGCCTCTTCGCCGCGACCGAGGCCGCGACGCGCCTTCTGGCGATGGGCAACCCCACCGCTGCACAGCAGGCTCTGCAGGAGAGCCGCGTTCCGGTGCTGGAGCTGGGCTGGGCCCCCACGCTCGGCATCGCCTCCAAGCGCATGGCCATCCGGCGCTGCATCGATGCGGAGGCGGTGATCATGGCCGGGCGAGAGCAGGTGGCCCGAACCATGCTCGCGGATCTGGGCCGAGAGATCGCCTCGCAGAACGGTCCGGTGCTCGAGGAGACCATCGCCCTGCTGGACTTCCCGGTGCTCTCCGAGCTCAGCGCTCTGGGTGCGACCGAGGAGGTGCGTGAGCTCGAGGCCGCACGGGAGAGGGCCCAGCGCCGTGTCTCGGCCTGGCACGAGGTCCGGGATGCCCTGGCCAGCCGTGCCGAGGCGGGGGCCGAACTGCGGGTGGTCCACGACCAGTACGAGGGTCACTACCTGCTGGTGTACAGCGAGCTCGAGCCCGGTCTCTTCGGCGCCGTGCAGCTGGACGAGCCCACCCTGCTGGGCGACCTGCACGGCAACGCCAACCAGCGCGAGCATCTCAGCGTCAAGTCCCAGTACGGAGACACCCTCATCGGCCCGATGCAGGCTCACCAGGTCGAAGCGGACTTCCCCGAGATGCTGACGCACCTTCGACTCGGCTACGGCTCGACCTACCTGGTGGACGCGCGCAGCCGCTACCGCACCGCCTTCCTCTCCCAGATCCTCCCGGTGTTCGTGGGGGCCCTCATCGGGATCGGGGCCCTCTTCGCCCGCGTCGCCGCCGACCGACGGCAGCAGGAGCTGCTCGAGCGTCAGCGGGAGTTCGCAACACGGGTCACCCACGAGCTCAAGACACCGCTGGCGGGCATCCGCGTCATGGCCGAGAACCTGGAACTGGGCTCCCCGGATGCCGCCACCACCACCGCCTTCGCACACCGGATCATCACCGAAGCAGACAAGCTCACCCACCGCATCGACCAGATCCTTGCGGTGGCCAGGACCCGGGCACCCATCAAGCCCGTCGAGTACCGGATCGACAACCTGCTTGAGACGGTGATCGATGAGTGGTCACCCCGCTTCACCGACGCCGGCATGGTCCTCGACAGCGACCTCCGCCTTGCAGGGAGCATCGTCGGCGATCCCATCCTGACCCGCGATGCCATCGTCTGCCTCTTGGACAACGCGCTGAAGTACCGCCGCGCCGATCGACCCGATGGCCTGGTACGGGTCAGCCTGAAACAGGAGGCTGGCCAGGCCGTGCTGAGCGTTTCCGACAACGGCATCGGCGTGCCGGAGAACAAGCGAGGGGTGATCTTCGAGCCCTTTGCCCGGGTCGAGGGGCCCGGTCGGGGCAAGGCCGGTGGCCACGGGCTGGGATTGAGCTTCGTGCTGGACGCGGTCCAGGCCCAGGGTGGGACGGTGGAGTGTGGCCAGGGCATCTCGGGTGGGGCCCGCTTCACGGTTAGACTCCCCACCGTGAACCGGAGTTGATCCTTGGCCGACCGAATCATGCTCATCGAGGATGACGAGACCATCGCCCTGGGCGTGGTGACGGCGCTGAAGCAGAACTACGAGGTCGTCCACTACGACAACGGCGAAGACGGCCTGGCCGCCATCGCCGAGAGTCGTCCAGCGGTGCTCCTGCTGGACGTGATGCTGCCCGGAATGGATGGCTTGGAGGTGCTCCGACGGGTCAAGTCGGAACACCCCGGGATCGAGGTGATCATGCTCACCGCGCGAAGCGAGGAGCTGGATCGGGTCCTGGGCCTGGAGATGGGCGCCGACGACTACGTCACCAAGCCCTTCTCCCTCCGTGAGCTCAGCGCCCGGGTCAAGGCCAGACTGCGGGGACGCAAGAAGGCGGAAGAGACACAGATTCCAAACGAGTTCAGCTTTGCGGACTGCCACGTGGATCTACGTCGCCGGATCGTTCGGCGGAACGACGAGGAGCACCGACTCACCACCCACGAGGCGCTGGTGCTCGGCTACCTCATCGCCCACCGAAGTCGGAACGTCAGTCGAGAGGAGCTCCTGGAGAAGGTCTGGGGCTACAACGCAGCCACCACGACCCGTACGGTGGACAACCAGATCCTCAAGCTCCGGAAGAAGGTCGAGCCCAACCCGAGGGATCCCCGGCACATCCTCACCGTCCACGGCACCGGCTACCGCTTCGAAGAGTGATGCTCCGGGCCTCTCCATGGTCGGTCGAAGCCTCGAAGGACCCCTGACGTGATCCCCCACAGCGGAATCCCGCTGGTCGAGTGGCTCTTGGCGACGGCCATCGTGTTGGTGGTGCCGCTGGGCCTCCAACACGGACGGCGCCCTCCCCACAGCGTGGTGGTCCTCCTGATCGCCGGACTGGGCGCCGTCGCCGCTCTCTTCGTCGCTGACCCGATGACCAGCGCCCTGCTGGTCCTGCCCTACCTGCTCGCCACGCTCTGGCTCGCCGCTCACGCGCTCCCCCGGCTGCTCTCCCGCGGCGTCTGTGCCGAAGCGCTGGTCGACCTGGGGCAGCTCGAGCTCCCGATCGCTGCCTTCTGGCTCCTGGCCAGCCGAGCTGAATGGGACCTGGGCTACGACCCCAGCATCGTGGCGCTCACCGCGGTGCACTTCCACTACGCGGGCTTCGCTGCTGCCACCGTCACCGGGGTCGTGCTCCGCTCGACACAGGCCCCCCTCACCGGGGTCGCCGTGGGCCTTGGCCCCCCGCTCGTGGCCCTCGGAATCGCCCTGAACCCCGCGGTCGAAGTACTCAGCGCCTCGGTCCTGGCCGTCGGCATGATCGGCCTCGCTCGAGCCATGGTGAGGGCGCGTCCGATCCTGGCTCTTCCCGCCATTCCGCTGCTGGGGACCATGGCGCTCGCCGTGATCTGGGCGGCGCAGGAGTTCCTGCAGACCCACTGGCTGTTGATGCCGCGCATGGCACAACTCCACGGAATCGGAAACGCCCTGGGCTTTGCGGTGCCCGCCCTGCTGCTGTTGCGGTGGAAGCCCGCTCCGGAGGCGAGAGCTGTCCCCGACATCTCTCCTCTGCCGCTGCTGAAGCCGATCGATGGTCCAGCCCCCACCGGGCTCTACGAGAGCCTCGAGCCCGTGGGCCTCGGCGATGTCCCAGAGGAGATCGCCGCCTACTACCTCAACTCCTCCGAGGTCGTCCTGCTCGTGCGGCCGCGCTGGCGCTGGGGCTGGCTCGGTGTTCTGGCGCAGCGTCTCACCTCCGCGCTCGGCAACCTGGTGATCCCCAACGCCGATCGCGTGCACCGGGTAAGCAACCAGCTGGCTCCGATGGAGGCGGAAGGCTGGGTCCACAGCCTTCGCTGCTACGAGGACGGGCGAACGATGTACGACCTGGGCTACGCACGCGAGGGGGAGCTCATGCGGGCCGCTGGACGGCTCCCCCTGGGCGCGCTGGACAGCCTGCTCCGCTGCCGCGGAGGTGCTCGTCCCGTGCTGGTCACCGAGGGGATCTACTGGGTGCTGGGTCCTGCCCGGATTCGTCTCCCGATGGAGGAGGAGTTGCTCGGGTGGGTCGAGGACGGCCACTTCCGGGCCACCCACCGCTTCACCCTGCTGGGCTTCGCTTTCCTGGAGCTGCACTACGCCATCGCCGCCGCCCCGAAGGAGGAGCTCCTTGCGTGAACGCTTCGTCGCTGTACGCGGCCTGACCCTCTGCCTGTGCGAGTGGGGGCCGGAAGACGGCCAGACCGTCGTGCTCCTGCACGGGTGGCTGGAACATGGTGGCTTCTGGTGGCGGGTGGCGGAGCAGCTCGCCAACGCGGGGCTGCGTGTCATCGCTCCCGATGCCCGCGGCCACGGGCGCAGCGGCCACGTCGGCGTGGGCGGCTACTACCACTTCCCCGACTACCTGGTGGACCTGGACGGGCTCGTCACCGAGCCGGTTCACCTCCTCGGGCACAGCATGGGCGGCACGGTGGCCTGCATGTTCGCTGCAGCTCGGCCGGAGAAGGTGCTCAGCCTCACCCTGAGCGAGGGGCTCGGGCCGCCCTCCGAGCCCATGCCTCAGGCGGTCACGCGCATCCGTTCCCACCTGGACCACATGCAGCGGGACTGGCGCAGCGGCACGGCGCTCACCCTGGACCAGGCAGCCGACCGCATGCGACGCAGCTGGCCCGCGCTGGACGCCGAGGAAGCCCGTGCCCTGGCGGCGCGCCAGCTGAGCGACGGCCACTGGAGCTTCGACGGACTGCACCGGAGCAAGGCCCCCATCGCCTTTCACCTGGACCGGCACCTCGAGCAGCTGCGCCGAATCGAAGCCCCCGTTGGCCTGGCCCTGGGCAAGGGCTCCTGGTATGCCGGCATCGATCGGCTCCAGGAACGCATCGAGTGCATCCGCCCTCGTTTCGTCGAGCACCTCGACGGTGGACACGCGCTGCACCTGGAAGCCCACACAGCCCTGGCAGCGCTCAGCCTGAAAGTACAGGCCTGCTCGGAGCCCGACACGCGATAATCTGGGTTCTGTGCTCGTCTTCCTGCTCGCTTGCCACGACTACAACGTCTACTCCCACGCGGACGGCTTCGATGAGCTTCGCTGGGACACGGGACCAATCTGGATCGAGGATGCCGCCACCGAAGTGGACGGTCTCTGCGACATGGACCTGCCCGAGGCCGTTCAGGTGGACGAGAGCTGCTTCGTCGAGAAGGTCACGGGCAACCTGGAGACCGTCGTCGAGTGGGAGAGCGACTTCCAGTTCTACCCGGAGTACCAAGACATCCTGATGGCCCCGGTCGTCGGGGATCTCACCGGTGATGGGATTCCGGACATCGTGATCCTGACCGATGCGGGCAGCGCGGGCGAGGTCTCGGACCGGCGTCAAGGCGTGCTGCGGCTCCTCAATGGCGCGGACGGCAAGGAGCACCTCGCCGTGCAATCGACCCTTCAGGAGGTCGATGGTCAGGTCGCCCAGGTCTTTCCCTACCGCTACAGCAACGCGGCGCTCGGAGACATCGATCACGACGGACAGGGCGAGATCGTCATCATCAGCATGGTCCTGAACGGGCCCCCCGGGGACCCGACCGACGATGAGCCCGACACCGAGATCCCCAAGGTTGACCCCCACCCCCCCGCAGACGAGGACATCGACCTCTGCTACCTGACGGCCTACGAAGCCGACGGCTCCCTGAAGTGGGTGGCCTGGGAACAGGTCATGAGCTGTGGTGGTCACGCACCCCTGCTGGCCGACCTGGACGCCAACGGGACGGTCGAGGCGGTGGTCGGCAACATCTTCTTCAACGCGGTGGACGGTTCCCTCATCGCCGTGGGCGACGGGGGTATCGGCGGTACCAAGGCCTACTGGGACATGGGCGTGCACAGCATCGCCAGCGACCTGGACGGTGACGGGCTTCAAGAGGTCATCGCAGGCCACACCATCTACGAGAGCGACACCAGCACCCGCTGCAAGACGGGCGGAACGGACGGCTACACCGCAGCGGCCGACCTGGACGGCGACGGCATGGGCGAGATCGCCGTGGTGGGCGCGGGCCGCCTGGAGATCTTCGACCACGACTGCTCCCTGGCGGGCAGCTGGGCCCTGACCGGTGGAGGCAATGGGGGCCCACCCACCATCGCGGACTTCGACGGCGACACCCAGCCCGAGATCGGGGTCGCCGACGCGAGCGTCTACGCCGTCTACGAAGCCGATGGCTCGGTGCTGTGGACCAAGGAGGTCCTGGACCAGAGCAGTCACGCCACCGGCTCATCGGTCTTCGACTTCGAAGGTGACGGCCATCCCGAGGTGGTCTACGCCGACGAGACGACACTCTGGATCTTCGATGGAGCCACGGGAGCGGTGCGCCTGGAGGACGCTCGGCACGAGAGCAGGACCCTGCACGAGCTTCCCACGGTCGTCGACATCGACGCCGACGGTCAGGCCGAGATCCTGGTGCCCAACGGAGGAAGCCACCACGACAACATGTGGTGGGGACTCTACGTTCTGGGCGGCGTGGACGAGGACTGGGTCAGCGGGGGTACCGTCTGGAACCAGCACGCGTACAGCATCACGAACGTGTTGCCCGACCTCTCGATCCCGGCATCCCCAGGTCCGAACTGGCCCGATCACAACAACTTCCGCAGCGGCGACCTGCTCAGCGGCTACGACGGGCTGCGGCCCGAGCCGGTGCTGGTGGCCGAGGCCTGTGACCGGGAGTGCGCCAAGGGTGTGGTGGTGGTGATGGTCGCGGTGGGCAACGGTGGTCTGGGTCTGCTCCCCCCTTCGGAAGTCACCCTGCGGGACAGCACCGGCACCGCGCTGCAGACCCGCTGGAGCCAGGGTCTGGTGGCCGCGGGTGAGCTCAGTCCGGTGCTGCGCTTCGAGCTGGACGGCGACTACGACTTCCTCACCGTAGAGTTGGCCGATCACCAGGTCGAGTGCCAGCCCGACGACGAGGAGAAGGTGAAGGTCGAGGTCAGCTGTCCCCCGATGGACTAGTCAGCGGGCGCTGTCCATGGTCATGTGGCAGCGCTCGACCTCGCCAGCACACACGCGCGTCGATCCCACGAGCTGGAACGCACCGGCCTCCTGAGACACCTTTCCGAGCACCGTGACCCGCTGGCCCTGGAGTTCCTCCGGGCTACCCTGCGTCGGATGTCCAAAGGACCATCCCGCAGACATACTCAGGCCTAGCTCGGTACCGTCGTCCAGGCGCAGCGAAGAGGCCTCCCAGCCCGGAATATCACCGGGCTCCATCGATCCGAGGATCCCGATGCAGTGAGCCCAGCGTCCCTGCCGTGCCTCGAGCTCGGCCCGGTTCCGTACCTGCGGAGGGGCGGGCAGCTCCGTGGGAAGCACTTCCCAGGGGGTCTCCCCTTCCGCCAGTTCGATGTGCTCCAGTTCGAAGTGTGTTCCAGAGATGGACTGCACATAGGGGGAGTTGACGTAGGGCCGGCCGCGGACCAGGACGCGCTTGTCCACGTAGGCGAACTCGCTGGCGATGGGGCGGTAGGAGCGCACCCAGATCTCCCCGTCGTCAAAGACCAGCTGCACGGCTTGAAGCATCTTGCCGGTCGCGAAGGGCGCCACGATGTACAGCGCCTCCCGCTCGACGGGCTCGCCAAAGGTGGGCTCGAAGTCCATGGCCGGCGGCTCCCGTCCCGCAACCAGGGGGGGGAGGCTGGGCATGTCCTTCTCCTCCAGGAGCTCGGGCAGGAGGGGGGGCTCTTTCTCGCTCATGGGCTCCTCGATCTGTGGAGAGGTGGTACCACAGCCCACGATCGACAGGAACAGCAGGGTCATGGCCTTTCGTACCATGAGGACCGTCCCAGGCGAGGTCGAGGGACTAGTCGAGCGATCGAGCGGCCATCCACGCGTCCACGGCCGGCCACACGTGCTCGGGAGCGTGGCGACCCAGCACCATGTCCAGGTGTCCCCAGTGGACCTCGTGCTGCAGCTGGTTCATCACCAGCAGCGTCTTGTCCGGTCCCGGGTGCAGGTCGTAGGCGGGCCGAGCATCCCGTGCAGGCATGAGGTGGTCCTCATCCCCCACGACCACCAGCAAGGGCACCGAGCAGCTCCGCCACGCCTCCTCCGAGACCGCGCTGCGTCCCTCCACCGACCACTTCGCCATGTCCAGCCAGACCTGCACCGTGACGTGGTCAAAGCCCAGACGCAGCCTCTCCTCCAGCAGCTCGGGCTCCACGCTACCGGGCCACCAGCCGCTCAGGGGTGCCCACCATGCCGCCATGTCGGAGAGTCTCATCATCCGGGTCACGACCACCGCGCCGAGCCCCGTCTTGACGCGCGCTCTCCGAAGCAGGAAGGGGCTGGCCAGGGTCAGGCGAGACAGCAGGCCCAGGAAGCGCTGAGCCCGTCCGAAGCGAAAAGCCGCCCCGATGCCCACCACCCCGGCCAGCTCCACCCGCAGCGCTGCGGCATAGCCCACCGTCCCGCCCAGGCTGTGACCCAGGACGAAGGGCCGACCCAGATCGGCGCAGACCGACGCCAGGTCCTCCACGTAGTCCTCGAAGCCCCCCTCGGCGCGACCACCGCTGTTCCCGTGCCCGCGCAGCTCCAGGTTGACGACCTCCCAGCCACGCTCAGCCAGCCACCGGGCGAGACTCCGCCGGGGGCAGTCCCACGAGAAGCGGTTCTGGGCGAAGCCGTGCACCAGGACCACGGGGCCGCGACCGCCGCGTCCGTACCGATCCGCGGAGAGTTCCCCGAAGTTCAGGCGTTCAGGGCTGCCGTGCACTCCTCAACGAGCTCCGTGTTGCCGATCACCAGCGGCGTGCGCTGATGCAGCGAGGTGGCCGTCATATCCAGGATGGGGTCCCGACCGTTGGTCGCCGCTCCCCCGGCGATCTCGGCGATCAGAGCCAGCGGAAAGGCCTCGTAGAGCACGCGCAACTTGCCGTCAGGAGCCTTTGTCGTCGCCGGATACACGAAGAGTCCTCCCTTGAGCAGGTTGCGGTGGAAGTCCGCAACCAGACTACCGATGTAGCGCTGCGTCATCTTGCGTGAGGGCTCCTTCAACCCATCGACGAAGGCCGCCAGGCGCGGATCCCAGAGCTTGGCGTAGCCCTCGTTCATCGAGTAGGTCGTCGCGCTCGGGCGCAGCTTCAGGTCGGAGTGAGAGAGGAAGAACTCGCCGACGCTCGGGTCCAGGGTGAATCCGTTCACGCCCGTGTCGCGAGTGGCCAGCACCAGGAGGGTGCCCGAACCATAGATGACGTAGCCCGCAGCGATCTGCTCACGGCCCGTTCGGCCGAGCACGTCCTCCAGCTTCCCGGCTTCCCCTTCGGGACTCTTGCGTCGGAAGACCCCGAAGATCGTCCCGATCGTGGCGTTGACGTCGATGTTGCTGGAGCCATCCAGCGGATCCATCGTGAAGATGTAGCGACCCGAATGGAAGCGCTCAGGAATGTGAATGGGCCCTTCTTCCTCCTCCGAGACGATCAGCCCACACACTCCGGGGTGTTCCAGGGCGCGCTTCATGGTCTCGTTCGCGTAGATGTCCAGCTTCTGGACGAACTCGCCCTGAATGTTGGTCTCGCCCGTTGCCCCGATCATTCCTGCCAGCCCGGCGCGATTCACACGCGCCGAGATCATCTTCGCGGCAAGGGTGACCTGCTGCAGCAGAGTCACGAACTGGCCCGTGGCCTGAGGGTGACTGCGGGTGGTCTCCAACAAGAAGCGGTCCAGGGTGGTGCCTTCATCAAAGCCCGTCATCTGCTACATCCCTCGAAGTGTCGGTACTGGCTCCCCTTCACCCGCCCACCTGGGTTCTCGCCACCCTATGTGGCTTCCTCGTTGCACTGGCGGCCTCGGGAGACGGTCGCGCGCGGCTGTTCTGGCTGCTTCCCGCCGTGTTGCTGCAAGGGCTTATCTGGGATGTGAGCAGTCAGCCGCATCTCATTGTGGTCACGCTGTTGGCCCTGTGTACCCGCCCGCTGTTCGCTCGAAAGGGATGGCTGGTGCTCTGTCTGGGCACGCTCACTCTGCAGGCTGCGCTGAGTCTGACCCTGCGACCGGACACCTCGGCCTGCAGGCCGCTGGCACCGATGGACTACCCGATCCTCGGAAGCCCTCACCACTGGGGATCTTTTGAAGGCGTGGCACTCGACACCCTGGATGTCCGGATTGGCAGCGAGGTGGAGTTCCCACCCGTGGACCGGACGGTGGTCACCCGCGAAGGCCCTCTGGACAGACCCGTTCGCGATGTAGGACACGCGACTCTGGTGGCGCGGCCCGACGCGGACGAGCTGGTGCTCACCCTGGCGCCGAGAGCGCGCCCAAGCCGCAAGGATCGCATCACTCGCAGCATCCGCATTCCCGTGGAGCAAGGGCTGAAGCAGGTCCAGGTGGAGTTGGACCTCGCGGAGTTCCTCGCAGGCAACTGGCACGACGACGCGCAGATCGGCTCGGTCGAGCTCGACGGAGGCGAGATCATCGAGCTCGAGCTCCGTGGACGGAACTGGCGCTTCCAGGGTCCGGGAGGGGTGGATGTCATCGAGCACGAGGGCGTCCTCCGCCCCTCCATCTGGCTTCGAGCCGGCGCGACCACCTCCCTCTCCCTGCCGGGTAGCGAGGGCGAGCTACGCTTCACCCCGGGCTCCATCGGCGAGGCCGTACCGGTGGTGCGACGCGAGGGCGAGGTGCTTCACCTCAGTGTCGAAGGCGAAGGGATCGGTCTCTTCGGCGATCCGCGGCTGGTCTGGCCCCAGCCCGATCCGCCGCTGGTCCTGCTGTACATGGTGGACACCCTGCGGGCTGACCGGGCCACCACGCCCAACCTCACCGCTCTTGCGGAGGAAGGGCTCGTCTTCAGCCAGGCATGGTCGACGTCGGCGTGGACCAAGCCCGCCATCCCCACCTTGATGAGTGGCCTCGAGCCCAGCACCCATCGCGTCGGCGCAGGGGGTGTGGGCGACCGTCTGCCGGAGAGCGTGGTCACCATCCAGGACCGCTTCCGGGAGTCGGGCTGGCGCACAGGAAGCTTCTCCGCCAGTCCCCTGGGCAGCACCCTGAGCGGGCTGGAGCAGGGCTTCGGCACCGTACTTCCTCCCCGCTACTGGGGAGCCACTCCGGGCCGCGAGCACCCGACGGCAGCGCAGCTGCACGAGGCCTTGCTCAGTTGGCTTGCCGAAGAGAGCGACCAGCCTGCCTTCGCCTACGTGCACGCCATGGACGTTCACGAGTACGAGGAGCGCCGCACGCTGTTCAGCACGGTGGGCGACTACGAGGACGCGGTGTCCGAGTGGGACGCCGAGCTGGGACGCCTGCTCCAGGCGATCGACCGACCCCTGCTGCTGGCGGTGCTGAGCGACCACGGCGAGTCCTTCTGGGACCACGGCGTGGCCCGGCACGGGACCGGCCTGTGGGCCTCACAGACCCACATCCCCTGGATCGTCTGGGGTTCGGGGGTGACCGGCACAGTCAAGTACCCGGTGTCCCTCGCGGATGTCTCGCCCACACTGCTCGGGTTGGTGGGCCTCCCCGGGCTCGACAACGCCGACACGCTGGACGCCCTGCGCCGTGGCGGCCCCGTCTTCAGCAGCCTCATTCGCTACACCTGGAAGCCCGAGCAACCGACTGCCGTCGCCATCGTGGACGGTGGCCTGAAGCGCATCGAACGTGAAGACGGGTTGCGCGTCGGCTACGCCATCGAGACCGACCCCTGCGAGGCCAGGCCCATCGACACCAGCGAGCTGGAGGGCCTCTTGCGCGAGTGGCAGCTGCGATCGGTGAAGAAGGCCGAGGGCTTCACCGAGCGCCACGGCCCCGTGAGCGCCGCCGTCCTCACCGACGACCTGGAACGCCTTCGCTCGCTCGGCTATCTCGAGTGATGACCAAAGCTCGTTGGGTGTGGCTGATCCGCGCCGGTGCCCTGGCCATCGTGCTCGCGGCGGTGGCCTTCGGCACGGCGATGATCGACCGACCCGGGAGCGAGAGCGACCCGGTGACCGGCCCCTGGGACCTTCTCGATGGCCGGAGTTGGCTGCTCCCCGACCTGGACGAGGCACGCCTGGTCATGCCCGACCGGCCCCATGCCCGGCAGGAGGTGGACGCGCACCTGGAGGGCGCGGTGCGGCTGACCCGTACCCGCAGCTACACGCTGTCTACAAACGCCTGGCGCCTGAGAGGCCCTCCCCTGTCGGAGAAGACCGGCACGCGCATCGCAGTACTGGGTGACTCCGTCGCCATGGGGCACGGCGTGAACGACGCCGAGGCCTGGCCCAGCCTCCTCGAAGAGGAGCTCCGCAGCCAGGGTCACGATGTACGGGTGTTGAACGCGGGCTGCCCCGCCGCGGGCCTGGACACCATGGAGATCTGGTGCCGCAAGGTCGGCACCCAGCTCGACCTGGACCTGCTGGTGTGGGCTCGGCGCGGCATGGACAGCGGTACGGGCATCTACCGGCAACACCTCCGGGCCTGCGAAGACGCCCTGGGCGTGCCGGTGGTCGTTGTGCTCCACCCCACCAGTGGCTTCGACCTCCGGGCGCTCCGACAAGTCGATCGCGAGGCCGCGGACCTGGAGCGCGTGCTGGCCCCCACCCCGGTGCTGGATCTCAACCCGGCCTTCCGGGCGGCTGCGAAGGGCGGCTACACCCTGTCACTGCAAGGAGAGACGGTCACCGTGTCCTCCCCTTCGGGCCAGGTGGTCGCAAGCGGCGAGACGACCCAGGACCGCTTGCCGACCGAGGTCTATGCGCTCTTCGAGCAGGACGACTCGGTCCGCGAGGCGCTCTTCTTCGACGGCGCTCACCCCGACGTCGAGGGCAATGCCCTGTACGCCCGCGAGGTCGTGACCTTCCTCAGTCCCCGCCTCTGATCACAGGGCCTCTTGGGGGCCGCCATCGTAGAGGTGCACGTTGCCACCCTCGGTGATCATGGACCGGACCCGCACGAACTGCCCCCACGGCGCCTCGAAGGCTGGGCTGTTGTAGAGAGCGTCGATCTGGTAGCCGAGCGAGTAGTCCTCGGTGTAGCGGTCCGGGTTCGACTGAACATCGTCCAGGGACATCGCGGGGGTGGTGAAGAGGTCGTCATCGG
>PVBE011789923.1_pt1 | contig 20822 bp, 20 predicted proteins | sample 1631181 | NCBI WGS metagenome assembly PVBE01 (sample SAMN08397723, study PRJNA350692) | Marine metagenome, whole genome shotgun sequencing project. | isolation source: water | place: Pacific Ocean | collected 2012-04 | reverse complement strand
GCCTTCGGGGCGCGATCGGAACGCTTTCCAGCGACCTTGACGGCGACGGGCGTGTCAGCCTTGGCGACTTTGTGATAGTTCGCAACTCCCTGGGCGGCGAAGTCCAGGCCCCGACAGTTCCCGCACCGGCCCCTGCGGCGGAGCCTGGAGCGCCGCTGGCTGCTCCGACGAGCCAGGGGGCGCTCCAAACGCCGCTGAATACGCCTGCGGCGGCTCCGGGATTGGTCTCTGTTGACGAACCGATCCTGCCGGCTGCGTCGGCGCCGACGTCGACCGAGCCTACAGTGGAGCGTGAACTGTACGATGCACTGCAGGGCGGCGATTCCGGCGAGGGCTCTGGAACCTTGCTCGACAGCGACGACCTGCTGGTTGACGTGCTGGCCGAGGCGTCAGCCGTTTGACGATTCGTCGTTTCTGTCGGTGGCAAGCATTATAGCTGTAATTGCGATCCCGAGAATCGCCAGAGGCAGGAACCTCAGGCTCGGGCTCATCAGGCCGATTGTCCATCCCAGCAGTGGGGCGGCGACGGCGGTGAAGAGAGTCTTGGTCTGCGATTCTATGCTGAGTATCGTTGCAGTCTGTGATTCGTCTGCGTGCTGGGCGACTCTGGCTACTATTATCGGGCGCCAGAGGTTCTGCAGCACGGCAATTGCGACAAATGCGACGATCGCCACAGCTCCGAACCCCGCGAGCACTCCGGCGGCCAGAAGCACAAACGCCCCCAGGTTCATCCGCCAGAGCCATGTTCCGGCTTTCGGAGCCGAACCGGCCCGCCGGACAACCCAGTCGGCGTGGCGCGAGGCGTAGCTGCTGAGGGAATACAGCAATATGTAGACCGCTGCGATGACGATCGCCTCGCGACGCTGATCGGTCAGGAAGGCAAACAGCGGAAGTTGCAGTGCGAAAACACGCAGCAACGGACCGAGCCAATCCTTCGACGACTTGTGCAGGCCGTTGAACGTCATCGCTTCGGCCAGCGCGCGACGCAACTTGCTGTTGCAGAAAGACTGTCTCACGGCGCCGAACATTGTCTGCAGCATCCGTTTGGGATCGACACCGGTGGCCCGCGGTCCGTCCAGGTCGCTGGGATAGGTCAGGAAGTTTACGATGTTTATTGCGTAGGGTACTGTGCTCAGGAGGAAGACGATATCGTATCGCTGGGTCGTGAAGACAAGCGCGGCGCCTATGGCGATGCTCAAGGCTGATCCGAGTTGGCTCCAGCTTCGCGTGCGGCCGTATACTTTGATCTTCTCGTCGCCGCGTCCCTCGCGCTTCAGCCACGTGAAGATCATGGCCTTGTGCGTACCCGTGCGGAACGCCTCGCCAATGCTGAACAGGAACATCGCAGCAAACAACCGCCACAGATCGCCAGCCAGTGCGAATGTTACGAAGGCAGCGATATAGCAGGAGTGGCTTATGATCATCGATCGCCGCCGCCCCAGCACGTCGGCGATCGCTCCGCTGGGGACCTCCATCACGATCACGCACAACTCGCGAAACCCGATGAGCATTCCGACCCCGAAGTACCAGAAACCCAGCTTGTCAAGCAGCGCCAGGTACAGGAACGGTTCGAAATACTTCTGGTTCTTTACGAATCCATAGAGGCAGAATCTGCGAATCATGCCGAGACGAGTCCTTATCCGGATGAGGTCTGACCGCTTTGTGAAATATCACCGATACAACAGTTCATACTATCGTCCGCTATCGCCATTTGCATGGATATCTCTATAATGAAGATATGAATCGTGACGAACACTTCATGGATATCGCCCTTACGACCGCTGAAGCCGGTCGCGGATCGGTCGAGCCTAATCCCATGGTCGGGGCGGTTATTGTTCGCGATGATGTTGAACTGGCCCGCGGCCGACACGAATGGTTCGGCGGTCCTCATGCCGAGCCGAACGCGATATCCGCCGCGCGGCGAGCGGGAGTGGATATCGCCGGAGCGACAATGTACGTAACGCTCGAACCGTGCTGTCACCAGGGCAAGACTCCCGCGTGCACCGGGATGATTATCGATGCGGGAATCGCTCGCGTGGTTGTGGCGATGACGGATCCGGACGTTCAAGTGGCCGGCGGGGGGATAGAAAAACTTCGCGGTGCCGGCGTGCAGGTTGACGTGGGCGTTTGCGATCAGCAGGCCCGTGACCTGCTCAGGGCCTACTGCAAACTCCGCGAGACCAAGCGCCCGTGGGTCATCTGCAAGTGGGCCCAGACCTCCGACGGATACTTAGGGCTCCCTCCGGGTTCGGGGCGCTGGATCAGCAGCCCCGAATCACGCAGGCGCGTGCACCAGATTCGCTCGCAGTGCGACGGGATCCTGGTGGGCATATCGACGGTGCTGGCCGACGATCCGCTGTTGACCGATCGCAGCCGGGTGGGACGGCGTCGCGGGCCTCTTACGCGAATAGTGCTCGACTCACGCCTGCAGTTGCCCCTCGATTCGAAACTGGTCGCCACCGCCACCGATACGCCCGTTCTGGTCGCCACTGCTGCTGACCCGCATACCGCCGAAGGCCTGTCGGACCGGGGCGTGGAGCTGCTCGAACTGCCCGCATGCGAGCGGGGCGTCGATATCGAGTCGCTCCTGGACGAACTTGGCCGCAGGCAATACACCTATCTGCTGGTCGAGGGCGGTCCGGTGGTCCTGTCGAGTTTCATCGAATCAGGCCTGGCTGATGAGCTGTTTGTGTTCGTTTCTCCGCAGACTGTCGGTGCGGCTGGGGATTCGGAGGTCCTTCCGTCTTTCGATATCGCAGAGCTGTCAGATCGCATTTCTCTGGGCGATCCCGAGGAGACCGCCGTGGGCTCTGATATCCTAATGCATTACCGCCTATGATTTTCGACCTGTTTTTCCGATATATGGAACGTGGAACGGCGGTTTTGCCTTGAAGCGGCCCTGCGGATATTCTAAACTGAGATTGTGGATAGCCGTCGAGTATTATCGCCAGTTCCTGCTACGGAGCGTAAGTTTACGCCATGATGTCAACATATGATGTTTCTAAAAAGGCGGTGGTGGGCGGAGCCGTCGCAGTCGTCATGCTTCTGGTGATCGTTATCGGCTGGTTGTTCGACGGTTCGCCCGACGTTATGAACGGTGACGATTCTGAGCGTATCGCCGCCATTCGTCAGGTCGCGATCGACGGGGGATCTGACGCCGGTGAGACGCTGGCGAAGGTCGTAGCCAGCAAATCGTCGATCAAGGTTCGTCGAGAGGCGTTTTCCGGAATGTCGCATTTCCTGAAACCGTCGCATCGCGAACTTGTCAGGAAGACCGCCAAAGACCCCGACGTAAAGCTGCGGGAGCTGGCGGTCGACACGCTGGGCCTTTACGGCGACAAGGCCGCAACCACCGATCTGATCGCAGTGGTCAAGAAGAAGGACAAGGAAGAACAGTGCGTCAGGGAGGCCGCTATTCGAGGGCTGGCCAAATGCGACGACCCAAGATCGGTAGTTGCGCTTCTGGACCGCGCCGAACACGGCGCCAATGGACAGATCAAGCTGCTGGCTATGGAGAAACTGCTGGACAAGCTTGGCGTGAGAATATCCAGGGATCGCGATCCCAAAGACGATAAAGGCTGGCGAGACCTCATCCAGCGATGGAAACAGAGCCGCCGGATAAGAAAAGCCTACGAACAGGCCGGTGAGCGATTAGTAAGCCGTCCGCAGGACCTCATCGGCAAGGACTGGCATCCGGAGCGGAGAGGCAGGCGGTAGACCCCGCCGGGAGCAGATTATGAAACGTAGAGCATTCACATTGGTTGAGTTGCTCGTGGTTATCGCGCTGATCGCACTTCTGGCGGTTATGCTGATGCCCACGTTCAGTAACGTCATCGCCCACTACCACGACACGCAGTGCAAGAACAACCTCAAACGGATAAGCGACGCGTTCGTTTTGGCCAGCCACACCATGACCGTCGAGGGCGACCTTACCGTTCAGGCGCCCGGAGCCAAGGGCCTGTTTCCCACGGGTATGATATGGCCCAGCGTTCCGTCCAATGTTATGGAAGACGATCATATTCTGCTGTTCCAGTGTCCTGAAGAGGAGGTCAAGCAAGCTTCGATCAGCGGTTCGCTGTCGTCTATTGAGTATGAAAGTCCGCACGGGCGATATCCGCTGGACACGATCGGCGAGGGCAACTGCTACAAGTCCCGTCGCGGCCGGGACCCCAAGGGCGCCTACACCGAGTACATGATGCAGGACGATGAGGGCACGGGGGGACAGTACGCCAACATGAGCTTCAACGGGTGGGTCGACACCGACGGCGGATGTCGAATCTATGATTCCGGTATTATTGACGTTTGGATGAACATAGAAACCGAGACCAAGGGTTCGGTTCCCGACTGGTCCGGGGCTCACTTCGGTTACCCCACAGGCATCAATACGTGCGGCAATATGAACAATATCCGGTACCTGGGCGAACCATCGCTGGAGGGCAACGGCAAGATGCAGGACGCTCGCGGCAAGTCGTACATGCTGCCGAACTGGGGCGAGAGAATGACGAATTACGGTATGAACACTTCGGCGTACAGGTACAGCTCCGGCGCCTCGGCGCTGGTGCTGGTGGACTACCAGGAATCGATGGCCGATCCGGGCAGCCCGCTGGCGACCGAAGGTCTGCTGCTGCAAAGCGCCAGACATTTTGGAAGGGTCAACTACCTGCTGTCAAACGGATCGGTCAACACCGCAACGCCGATGGAAATCAGCCCGCGATTCCATTTGGGGCTGTGGCGGCCTTAGCGAGGGGGCCGGTAGCGATATCCGCATGCGAACGGGACTATCGCGAGTCGGCATAATGTTCTTCAGCCGCTCTGATCGCGCGTTTCACTCCGCGGGCCATCGCCTTTGAGGAGTTTGTCGCGCCGGATACGGCGTCTATGTCCTTGCCAATCTTTAACGGATCGTCCGGGCCCTTGCCCTGAAACTGCCTGGTGAAGCGGGGCGACTGGATCTTGCGTCCCCTTGATGACGGATAGCTCAGCACCGTTGCTGTCAGAACGCTGAAATCCCTGTCCATCACCACCCGGACCGGAAAGAGATTCGATTTCGACTTGCACCAGACCGTGGCGACATAGCCTTCGATACCGGAAGGGCCGAGGGCGGGCTGAACCGAATCGCTCCGGCCGGACCGGCCTGGGACTTGATAAGCCGTCCCAAGCCGGACCGCGAGCCCGAATTGTCGGCGGGCGGACTGTGCGGGAGTGATGTCCGCCGATCGGCATCCCGGCGTCAGGGGAACCAGGATTAGCATCACCGACGCCAGGATTGGGCTGTATCTTCGCATTAGAACTCCCAACCCAGACCGAAGTTGATCAGGTCGTCCAAGTCGTCGTCGTTTCCATTGCTGCGAACCTGGTAGTCGACCTTGACCACCACGTTCTTTGTTGGGTAGAAGTTCACGCCGAATGTCCATTCGTTTCGCCGGCCTGCGGGATCGCGCGTTACTCCGGAGGGCATCTTGAACTGCGTGTCAACGCTGTCATGCCTTACGAAGACCACCGCGTCGGAGTCGGCCAGTTTTCCCTTCTTCCACGAATCGGGCATGAAGTGATATCCGCCCTCGAGGTACCATCCGAAGATACCCTCTGCGGTCCCGGACCCGGCGCTGGAAGCGTTTGAGATATTCTCGTAGGCGACCGCTCCGCGGAAGTCGAACCTGCACAGCGTGTATTCGAAGTCGGCGCTGAAGATTGCGATATCGCCGTTGAGTCCGGGGTTCTTGCCCTTGTTTCCGTTGTCCAGTCCGCCGAAGTACCCGGAGAAGCCCAGACGCAGATCCTGGTTCAGGGGCAGTTCTTTACCGGCGAAAGGATGCAGGTCAACGCGTCCGGTGATCGCCGGTTCGTGCATGCTGGGGCGTTCCTTGATCCTCCCGCCGCGGATTCCGCCGGTGGCGCTGAATCCCGATCCGTCCAGACCGCCGACTACATAGAGCTGGTAGTCCAGGAACTTGCACGGGCTGCCGTAGATGCCGACTCCGTCGCTGGACCATGTGCTCGGGATAATGTATTTGGCGAACAGCGGGCGTTCGACGCCGAAGAAGCTCGGCGGCTCGTGTTTCTGGTTGACTATGCCGAGCGGCGTGAGGATCCGGCCGGCGCGAATGTTGATCGCTTTGTCCAGTTCGAAGTCCATGTACGCCTGTTCGACGACGAGTTCGCCGCCGGCTCCGTCGGTTACGAAGGCGTGTTCGATCTCGATCTCGGAATTGAAGTGAATCCAGTCGGTGAAATCGTATCCGATGAACATCACCAGGCGATGGAAATCAAACTGGTCGGCGGTTGAGTCCTCCCCGAAATTGGCGTGCATTTCACCGTATCCGCCGAAGCGAAAGTTCTTCAACTGCTCGCCCAACTCCATCCAGTTTGACTTTCGCAGTTCAGCGGCGTCCTTTTGCATCGCGGCTATTGTGGTCTGGGTCTTCTGCTGATTACGGACATCTTCGGCTCGTTCGGCGCGCATCTGCTTGATCTCGCCGGTCAATCTCTTGACCATCTGCTCGAGATCTTCGAGACGTGTGTCGGATTTGCCTACGGCGTCTGCGCCGCGCGCCACGACAGCCGAGGCGCCAAGGATTGCGACGAATACCGCAACGTACTTCAACATGCGTTTCGGTGAAACTATTCGGGTTCTTCCAGCCATCTTCCAACTCCTCTACTCACAAAGAGTAATTTCCACTCTGCGCGGACTATCCGCGGCAAAGGAACTAAGGCTGGCTGGCGTGCGTCGGGTTGACGCGGCTGGCTGGCGATTATTCGGTCGTAACCATGCGACCGAGGACTTTTCTGTACTTATACTTCTACTTGGTGAGAATTAACTTCTGTTTGCGCGTTATGCTGAGCCGATACTCCTGGCCTCCGAATCGCAAACGCACTTCGCGCATATCGCCGAGCAACTGCTCTGCGTCGATAATGTTCTGACGCTGAAAGTGGGGCGGGGCGACATGTTTTTGTGTGTTGGATTTCATGATTCTTCGTGCGCCTCAAGTCCGCAGCAAGGGCATGTCTCGGTTTGTAGTCCCTGGCAGGACGGGCACGGTCCGCCGATGTATTCTTCAGCCGCGGCGGCGAGATTCTTGTCTTTCCAGAATTTCAGGAGCCCCGACAGGCGGCCTGCGGTTTCGGGCTCTATGAGATACTCCAGGCGGCAGCCTTCTCGGTGGGCCTGGTCGTGCGATAACCCGAGCACCCCGATCATGAGCTCCTGGACCACCTGGTGCCTGCCGCGAAGCGAGACCACCGATTCTGAGCCCCTGTCGGTCAGGTGGAAAAAGGCGTTGTCGTCCTGACTGACCAGACCTGCGGTCTTCAACGCCTTCATCGCCACCGAAACGCTGCCGCGGGTAAGCTCCAGACGGCGAGCAATGTCTGATACTCTCGCGTAACCACACTCGTCAATCAACTCAGCCGTCGCCAACAGGTGGTGGGCGGCGCTGTGGGTCAGCAGGGTGGGACTAACTTTATGTTCCAGTACGCTCATGGGCTTCCTTGTGAAGTGTTAGACTATACTGGCAAGTGTTTGATATGCCAAACATTTTTTCGGATTTGATACAGATTTTCTCTTCCGGCGGGATATTAAACGATGGTTGTGTGTGGTTTTACGCGTGAGAGTTGGGACGTAAGTTCTGGTTTGAACAGCGCATAGAACCGGCCGACTTTCGCCGGCCGGACTATGTGCTTATCTGTCGCCATAAGGGCGAGTTTGGATGATTCGGTTACTTTTCGACGATCCAGATGTTGCGGTATTCGACCTTGTTACCGTGGTCCTGGAGCATCAGTGAGTCTTTGACGGTCAGTCCGCTGGCTGCGGCGGCGGTTGTCTTGCCGGGCATCGGCTGGTCTTTGTGAATCTGGATACCGTTGTGCTGCACCGACATCAGCGGCGGGGTTTTGACTTTTCCGTCGACGATAACTGCGTTTGTGAACTCGATGTCATAGGTCTGCCACTGCAGCGGGGGCAAGGATGCGTTGATCTTGGTGTTCGCCACTTTGTAGATCGATCCGGCGTCGTTTGACTTGCTGGCCAGTCCGAACGATTCGAGGACCTGCACTTCGTAGCGTTTCTGGGTGTATACGCCGCTGTTTCCTCGTCCCTGTCCGCGTCTGGTCGGCTCGTAGGGGCATCGCCATTCGATGTGGAGTTTGGTGGATCCGAACTTGCGTACGGTGAAGTTCGATCCTCGTCCGACCCTCATCGCACCGTTTGAAAGCGGGATCCATCTTTTGTTGGCCCATTCATCCATCGAGGGCTTTTTGCCCGGCGTGAACGGAAGCAGGACGATAGCGCCCTTGGGCGGCTTGGCTCCGAGCGTGGGGCTCTTGCGTACGGTCCACTTGCCGTCGAACGAGCCTTTGTCGGCCTTGGCGACCAGGGTCTTGCGTCCGATCAACGTGCCTTTCCAGCCTTTTCCTTCCAGCGGTACGTTTCCATCGGCGTCTATTTTTCCCGTCAGTTCGATGCGAATCTGCTTGAGATCCTTGGCGGTTTTCCACAGTCCGCGCATCAGCACGGCGCGGTACTGGCCCTTGCCTTCGGCGATAACCTGGGCGAGTCCTTCGCCTTTCTTGCCGTCTACGACAAACTCGCCGGTGTATTCGCCGGTGTAGTTGTCGACTTTCGCCGGGTCGGTGATCGGCGGAGCCGGCGGGCCGGGCGCCTTTTTCTTCTTCTTTGGCGCGGCTGTGGCCAGTGTGCCCAGCGACGAGATAAGCGCGATTACTAGAAGAGACAATACGGTTCGCTTCATGGTGCGTCTCCTTGTGCAGTGCGGCCTAAGGCGGCCGCGATTGTTTACTGACAGTTCAACAGTCCGTGCATCATACGGATAATATAACGTACGGCAAGGCCGTGTATTCCGTATTCTGCGGGCAATGATATCGCATTAATTGGCAAGGAATTGCTCTGGATATGCGTTATGATAAAAGTAGAATATATCTTCCGTTATCAAAACTAACCTTCCAGGAGAGTTTTTCATGAATTCCATCAGTGTTAAGCTGTTGAAACTTTTCGTTGTTCCGGCGATTTTGCTGGCGATGGCGATGGCGTCGGTGTCGCTCGCTGCGGCGAAAGACAATGTCGCCTGCGCGCAGGGGCATATTCGCCTGGGCGCGGCCAGGAAGTTGCGCATTGGCAAGATGGGCGAAAACGCGCTGGTCAACTCCAATCGCGGCTACGCCTTCACGAAGGTTCCCAAATGCATTCAGGGCCTGCCGTATATCGCCCATGAGCACAAGGCGCCGGTCGGCTACTCTGGTTCAGTGGTCGTCGGCGGGCGCATTTATCTGTGCCTGACTGACGGGGCGAAGCCCGCAGACGTCGGAGCGAGGGGCGATTGGAAAGTCGCCGGCAAGATGACCGGCGGCGACGCCAAGGGAACAAATCCCTGGGCGGTGTACCAGTGCGACGTCACTAACGGACAGACCTTCAAGATCAAACGTGACGGCAAGTGGGGCGTTATTCTCGTAGCCGGCAAGCTAGAGGCCAGCGTAAAGCTTGGGACTCTGTCCAAGGCCCGCAAAGCCGCCGCTCGCTCCAAGTCGCATGCACGGGCCTCCGGCGGTTCGCTTGACGACGAGTTCGGGCTGATCGCCGGACGTCTCCGCGTTCGCAAGGCCGGCGGGGAGCATTTCGATCGCCTGGCGGCGGAAGTTCACCGCAAGCCGGCTCTTCTGTTCATGGAAGACCGCGACCCGATCGACGTGGTCCTGCGAAGAACCACGGCGCTGCTGGAAGACATCAAGAAGATGAAGAATGCACCGGACCTGTCGAAACAGGCCGCACAACTGTCGGGCTTCAAGACCCGGGTCGCACAGGTTGACGTGACTGACGCCGAGGCTCGCAAGAAACTGTTCGCCGAGATCACGAAGGTCCGCAGGAAGATCGCGTTCGCCAACCCGCTGATCAACTTCGACAAGATCCTGTTCGCCACGCACCACAAGACCCACGGGCACATGTGCGATCAGTACTTCGGCTTCCACGCCAAGAAGGGCGGAAGCGTTTACGTGCTGGAAAACGCGTTCGGCGACAAGCCGACGGCCCGCGACCTGCTGAAGGATGAAGAGATCCGGAACGGACGCCTAAAGGGCAAGACGCTGGCCGAAGGTTCACTGATGTCGCTCGAACTGAGCTACGACGCAAAGACCTTCCTGTTCGCCTGGACCGAGGCGCTGAACACGAAGTACAAATGGTCCGAGCAGAGCACCTATCACGTATTCAAAGCCAACGCAGAGGCGGGCAAGCCGGTGAATCTGACACAGCTCACCGATGGGAAGACAAACGATTTCGACCCGTGCTTCCTGCCCAGCGGCAGGATCGTGTTCATCTCCGAGCGGCGCGGCGGGTTCGGTCGCTGTCACGGCCGGCCCGTGCCGACCTACACGCTGCACACCATGAAGCCCGACGGAAGCGACATTATCGCCATCAGCTATCACGAGACCAACGAGTGGCATCCCAGTGTCGACAACAATGGGATGATCATCTACTCGCGATGGGACTACGTTGACCGCGACAGCGACATCGCGCACCACATCTGGGTGACCTACCCCGACGGACGCGACGCCAGAAGCTATCACGGAAACTATCCGGTCAAGCGTGAAAGGCGCCCCTGGATGGAGCTGTCGAACCGGGCGATACCCGGATCGCACCGTTACATCGGAGTATCCACGCCGCACCACGGGCAGAACTACGGATCGTTCATTCTGATCGACCACCAGCTTCCCGACGACAACGAGATGAGCCAGCTCAAGCGGATCACGCCTGAAATCCAGCTGACCGAATCGGAGAAGATACCCGGCATCGCGCTGGGCAGGGGCCGGAACAACGGAGGCGAAGTCTACGGCCAGCCCTGGCCCCTGAGCGAAGACTACTACCTGTGCGTCTACGATCCGGGCCAGAGGCATTACGCACTCTGCCTGATGGACAGCTTCGGCAACCGGGAGATACTCTACCGCGACCCGAGCGTACCGTGCCTCGATCCGATCCCGTTTATCCCGCGCACCAAGCCGCGAATAATTCCGTCGATGACGACCCAGGCGGTCGAAGACAGGGCGCTGATGCCCAAGCGTCCGGCCACCATTTCGGTGATGAACATTTACGACAGCGACTTCAAGTGGCCCGAAGGGTCGAAAGTCACTTCGATGCGAGTCGTGCAACTGTTCCCCAAAGCCACTCACAACGCCAACGATCCGGCGATCGGGCTGGCCGCTCAGTCGCTGGCGCGCGGAGTGCTGGGAACCGTGCCCGTTGAGTCCGACGGAAGCGTGTACTTTGAGGCTCCGGTCGGCGTTCCGATCTACTTCCAGGCCCTCGATGCAAAAGGCGAGGCCATCCAATCGATGAAGTCGAATACCTACGTTCACGAAAGCGAGCAGCTCGCCTGCCAGGGCTGCCACGAGCCCAAACTCCGCATGTCCGGAGCCAAGGCGAGAATGAATGTCGCCAAGGCGCTGAAGCGGGCCCCGTCGAAGATCAAGCGCGACGTCTCGGGTTCCTATCCGCTGACGTTCCCGCGTCTGGTCCAGCCGGTCATAGACAAAAAATGCCTGCCCTGTCACGTGAAGAACGCCAAGAAAAAGGCCCCGAATCTTTCGGGCAAGGAGTTCGGACGGGGCGGTTGGTCCAAGTCGTTCGAAACGCTCAAGAACTACGCATGGGGCAAGTCCGGCGGAAACGGCGCCTTGTTCAAGAACGGAAACTCCCGTTCGGTTCCGGGCAAGATCGGCGCCAAGGCCTCGAGGCTCTACGCCCATTTGACCAATCCGAAGGGACACCACGACCTGAAGTTGACGCCAGAGGAACTCTACCGCATAACGCTCTGGATCGACTGTAACTCGAACTTCTACGGAGCCTATTTCCAGACCAAGGAACAGGCCCGCGGTGAGTTGGTGATGCCTACGATCAAGTAGTTTCATTGCGGAGGGAAGACTGGCGGCGGTTTCTAAAAGCGATTGGCTCCGACGCCGACCGCCGGGGCGATCACGCGCCGGACGGCGAGAGCATTGTCGAGTTCCCGAACCGCGCGATGCACAGAACAGCCCAAACGGAAGATTTGGGTTGTTTAACCACCGATTGACATTGTATATTCAGATTTATAGGTTATCATTGTATTTGTTGTACGTTTGCAGTTTACATCAGTACGCGGTCAGGTGTGATTGTATGGACAGGTTTGTGACACGCGGTTTTACGCTTGTGGAGCTCCTCGTTGTAATGGGGATTATTGCGCTGCTGGCGATGCTGCTGGTTCCCACTTTTAACGACGTCCAGGAGCACACTCGCGCGGCGACCTGTCAGTCCAATCTCAAAGAGATCGCCAAGGCTATGTCGTCGGCCAAGAAGCTCCCTTATCCCGCACAGTGGCGGACGGTTCTGAGGGAACAGGGACTCAGCGGCGTGCTGAGCTGCCCCTCAGACGACTATATCGACACCGATGCCGAGGCCGAAGACTTCCCCGAGCTTGAGGATGTATTCCTGGTGCAGAAGCAGGGCGGCAACGTGCTGTTTTCGAACATGCAGGTGATTCTGGATACGGGCACTTCGCCCGAGGATAACCAGATAAGCCGCGTCCAGGTCGCCCACGGAATAACCGCCAATCCGGGGCAGATGCTCGTCAAGGTCGGCGGCGAATGCGCACTGCTTCGGGTTACTTACGGCGGCTCGGTGAGTTTTGAATCTATGATCATAGCTCACGCCTCGCACGGCTGCGGCAGCACGCACTGGTTGTGCATTGACGACGGATCGGCCGATTGGCGGGCACGGGTCTTGCAGGGATTGGACAACCGCCAGCCCGAGGATGAATACCACCCTGATCCCAGTATTTTCGCCATGCGTCTTCAGTCAGGGCCCAAGTACACCAAGCAATGGCCCGCCCTGTCCATATCGCAGTCTCATAAATCTTCTTACGGCATGAGCAATGCGGTAAACGCCGAAGATCCTCGGCCCGGGCAGCTGCTGATGGTGGAGTACGCCAAGGACATCGCCAAAGTGGTCAAGGGCGGGTTTTTTACCGACGAATTCGGGATCAGCAACACCGACGAAAGAGGGTTCCTTCGGACTCGCCATTTCGGTCTGGCCAATTTCGCCACGATCGGCGGGAGTGTTCGATCGATGACTCGTGAACAGTTGCAGTTTGAATACGACCAATACGACAACGGGATGTGGGCTCCTTAAACGCGGGCGCGATCGATATGACCAAGATTCTTAGAGTTGTTCTGATTGTGCTCATCATCGCACTTGCGATTACAGTGGGGGTGCGGTATTGGCCCGATCAGGTCGATCCGGCTTCCGGCGATATTCACCAGCGTCTGCGCGCGGTTGACAAACTCGCCGGGCGCACCGACCAGCAGGCTCTCGATACTCTCGGTCAGTTTACCGGCGATTCGGAAACCAGAGTCGCCAGATCCGCCATACGAGTGATCGGCGGACGGTCGGATGACGCCAGCCGCATGATGCTGAAACAGATCGCCGAGGATAACGAAAGCGGCGTTCTTCGCGGAACCGCCGCCGCCGAACTGGGCAACTTCAAGAAGACCGATTATCGCATGCTGGCCGATATGATGCTGTGCGACAAGGACCCCAATGCTCGCGCCGGGGCGGCCAAGGGGCTCAGACGCCTGCGCCTGCGAGAGTCAGTGGACTCGCTGCTGGAGGCCATGGGCGATTCCGACGCCGTCGTTCGCCTGAACGCCGCCGGTGCGGTCGGTGTGATTACCGGGCGATGGTTCAAGTTCGACGCATCGGGCTCGGATAAGACTCGGGCCGATCAGATCAACGCGATAAAGAGACAGCTTATACAGATCAAGAGCCCACACGGTCATTGATTGTCGTGGGTTATTTGCATTTCTACTTGCGGGACGGCGGTGGGGCTGTAGAATATTCCTGTTCGCATGGCGTTAGGGTATTGCTTTTGGAGTGTTATGACTGATTCGCCGCAGACAGGCAGTTGCGAAAACGATTTTACCGAGGCGTTGAGCAACGTCTTTGGCTTCCACGGGTTTCGCGATAACCAGGAGGATATCGTCAGCGAGATCATGTCCGGGCGGGACGTCTTTGCTGTCATGCCGACCGGCGGGGGCAAATCGTTATGCTACCAGCTGCCCGCCCACCTGCTTGAAGGTACGTGCGTTGTGATTAGCCCGCTGATCTCGCTGATGAAGGACCAGGTCGACGCGGCGAAGGTCAACGGACTTGCCGCAGAGTTCCTCAACAGCTCGCTGGACGCCTCGGACCGCACGCGAGTTTCGCGGGCGATGTCGGCGGGCAAACTCGACTTGCTCTACGTTGCGCCCGAGCGGTTCGCCGCGCCGGGATTCCTTAACGTTCTGAAGACCGTTCCGATCAGCCTGTTCGCCATCGACGAGGCGCACTGCATAAGCGAGTGGGGCCACGACTTCAGACCGGACTATCTCTCGCTGTCGCAGATCGTGGCCGAGTTCGGCGATACGCCGGTAGCCGCCTTCACCGCCACCGCGACCTCTCGCGTTCAGGACGATATTATCGATCGCCTGGCGTTGCGCGACCCGCACATCACGCGTGCGTCGTTTAACCGGCCGAACCTTTCGTACCAGGTGACGCCCAAGGGCGACGTGGACGATCAGATACTCGAATTCCTGGCCGAGCGCGAAAACGAGGCGGGAATAGTTTACCGCACAACTCGCAAGGCCGTCGAGCAGACCGCCGCCGAGCTGGTGCGAAACGGGATTAACGCCCGCCCGTACCATGCTGGGCTCGAAGACGAAGTACGCAAGGCCAACCAGGAGGCGTTCAATCGCGATGACGTTCTGGTGATCGTGGCGACTGTGGCGTTCGGGATGGGTATCGACAAATCCAACGTGCGGTTTGTGGTCCACGCCGACCTGCCCAAGAACATGGAGGGGTACTACCAGGAGACCGGTCGAGCCGGGCGAGACGGCGAACCGGCCCACTGCGTGTTGTACTACTCGCGGGGCGACATACCGAAAATACGCTTCTTCATCAACCAGATCGAAGACGACGCCCAGCGAGCCTCCGCCGCCGGCAAGCTCAACGACATGGTCAACTTTGCGACGGTTAATGTTTGTCGCCGCCGCCAACTGCTGGGGTACTTCGGCCAGTCGCTGGATGAATCGGAATGCACCGGATGCGACGTATGTTCCGGTACGGTCGACCGCGTGGACGCGACCAAAGAGGCCCAGATCGTAATGTCGGCGATCATGCGGACCGGTCAGCGTTTCGGGGCCGTTCATATCGCCGACGTCGTAACCGGAGCCAACACCCAGAAGATCCGCGATCTGAAGCACGATCTGCTCAAGACGTACGGAGCCGGATCGGATCGCGACAAGAACTACTGGCGGGGGATCATAGACGATCTGACCGCCCAGGGCTGTGTTGTGCGGACTGACGGGGAGTATCCCGTGCTGCACATGACCGCGGCCGGTCGCGAAGTGCTATTCGGGCGGTGCGAGTTCCAGATCCTCCGCCAACAGGAGGCCGCCGCGGCGCCAAGGCCCGCGCGAGCCCGCCGCAAGCAGACCAAACGCGCCAAGCAGATCAAGCAGAAGATCACCGATTTCGACAAGGCTCTTTTCGAGAAGCTGCGGGGGATCAGAAGGGCTTTGGCCCAGGAGCGAAATCTCGCTCCGTTCATCATTTTCTCGGACCGCACATTGCGCGAGATGGCCCACTTCACGCCGACCACGCCGGGCGAGATGCGCCAGATCACCGGAGTAGGCGACCAGAAGCTCCTCCAATACGGCGGCGACTTCATCGCCGCGATCGAAGATCATCTCAAAGGCTAGCCCCTGGCCCCCGCCCTTAGCTGCCCGCAGGCCGCGGCGATGTCTGAGCCTCTTGACTGGCGGAGGGTTGCGTTCGTTCCGTTTTCGCGGAGGGTGTCTATAAATGCGTCGGTGGCGTTCTTGCTCGACGTGGCGAACGGCAGCGACTTGACGGGATTGTAGCGGATCAGGTTCACGTTGCAGCGGAGCCGGCGGGCAAGGCGGCTTAGGTTTCGGGCGTGATGTTCGGCGTCGTTCACTCCGGCCAGCAAAACGTACTCCAGGGTCACTTCTCGCTTGCGGGCTTCGTAGAATTCCCCGGCGGCGGCGAGCAGTTCGTCGATAGAGTATTTCGCCGCTATGGGAATTATCTCTCTTCGCAGTTCGTCGGTGGGGGCGTGCAGGCTTATAGCCAGCGTTATCGCCAGGTCCTCTCCGGCCAGTCTGCGAATCGCGGCCGGTATGCCGATAGTCGACACCGTAACGCGTCTGGCGGATATCCCGAACCGGTCCGGATCGATGATCGCCCGGACGGCTGATACTGTTGCTTCGTAGTTGGCCAGCGGTTCGCCCATGCCCATGAACACCACGTTTGTAGGCGCCGTACCGGTGGCCTGACGCAGGTGCAGCAGTTGCTGGAGGATCTCGCCTGACGATATGTTCCGCTGCAGACCGCCGATGCCCGAAGCGCAGAATTTGCATCCTACGGCGCACCCGGCCTGGGTCGATACGCACGCGGTGGCGCGTTTCTCCGAGGGGATAAGCACTGTTTCGACCTGGCAGCCGTCGAACAGGTCCAGCAGCAGTTTGGTTGTTCCGTCGCGACTGTCGGCCTGGGCGGCGATAGTTGACGTCAGGAAGTTGAATTCATCGGTGACAGCGCCGGGCAGGTTGCTCATTGCATCCGGATCGGTCACGCCTTTTACGTAGACCCAGTCGGCCAACTGTTTCGCGCGGAACGCCTTGTGGCCGGCCGTGGCCAGCACGTCGCGAGCTTCGTCCCGGGTCATTTCAAAATAAAGATTACGCGTGTCCATAGAAGTCGCCTGAGTTTTCGTGGAGTTTAATGAGCCCGAAGAGTATACCAGAATCCGCCGCGGATATGTACGTTCGTCTGATCTCGCATTTCCCGTCGGGTGGACGATCCAGGCGGAATTGTCGGCGTCAGGGGCTATGGCGTTCGGCCCCAATGCCGCGATTCAACTGAACCACGGGCCATCGTACGGCGGGACCTCGGGTTTCCAGATCATTTCGCACTTATTTGTGTCCCTGTTTCTCGGGACGAGTATCTTGGCGTATGATTTTTCGATGTACGGGCATTCGTCGCTGGGTTTGTACAGGTGTATTTCGTAATAGGATTTCATTTCAGGGGTGAATCCCAAAACTGTTTCCCATTCATCCGACGGCGTGCCGGAGGTTATAGTTGAGCACAGCCTGAATTCCTCCATCTCTTCCCCTGAAAGATGGTCATCAACATCCTTTACGAATGCGATTCTGGCCATTTCAATCGCCTCATCCATTGTCCTGCGTTTGTATTGGTGCGTCATGATCCTTCCCTGTAATTCTGTGGCGGAGGCGCCGTTTTTCGCATCAGTTTTCCCATGGCGGGCATGGGGTGGTTCTCGAAATATCGAAGGCAATGGTCGCCGAAGAAGCAGAGTGACGCTTCCCATGGATGGCCGAAAATGCCGTCTGACATGCTGGGATTCAGCACAACCGCGTAGTCGCCGTCGGGGTAGAATGTGATTAGATTTGAATCGGCGTCGTTCAACGGAGAGAACTCGTAGCAAGTGTGTTGCCAATCGAGATAGTACGCCGTCGCATCGTGGGGGAATATCTCCCTCAGGGCCGAACGGAATATGTCGTATGAGGCGTCCAGATCGGGATCCGAGCAGTCGGCGAGCGCATAGGTTCTGGACCCGGGCGGCTCGACAATACCGGGGAAGTCGGACACGCTCGGTTGGAACCGAAACCTGGCCTCGAATTCGGCCCAGACCGAATCATATTGCTGATTAGTAAACTCTTTAACCATACCGTTCAACGCTGACGTCCGGAGACGCCTGCGTCACCCCTTTGGGTTAATGTGACTCCAGATTTCACACGATCTGGGGCTGACCTCTATAGGTCTCGTCCCGTCCAGGTCGTAGTAATCGCCAAACCGTTCAATCCACTGAACCCAATCTTGCAGATCTGTTTCCGGCTTGAAAGTTAAATTGTCGTAAAGCGAATCGATAGCGTCAAAGATATCTGCAGGAAGGAGCCTACCCTCGCACCTTGGGAATTCAATAGTCTCCATGATAACAAACATTCTATGACAGATATCATTCAGGTCGGCGTTTGTGATTGCCTCGGGCTCCAACGGCGCCGCGACCGTCCCACCCTGGCAAACAACTTCAGATCTTATCCAGTTCATGTTCACGTTGCGTGTCATATTACAGTCCAATACGGCGTTGCGGCTTGTCGTCGCGCCGGATAGTTGTTGTTATCTCTTTTTCTTTTGGAGGGATTCGTACTTTTCTTTCAACATTGGCAGTGCGGCCCTGAAGTTGAAAACGAGGTCCTCCACCGACGCCACCGGTCTGGAAAAGCAGATCCCGTACACTCTCCAGCGGTGTTTGTCCGGCGGGAGTATTTCGTAGAACTCCGGAGTGTCTGTCGCCCAGGCTATACCCGCGCGAGACCCGTCCGGGGCAATGACGTATCCGTCGCCTTCATCCTGCGGTTCTACCCCTTCATACTCTGTAATGGCGCCGTAAAACCATCCGTCAGTCTCGCTCTCAGGAACTACCGGGAATCCGTGATATACCGGCGCCCCGAAAGGTCTTGCAATGAAGGCGGGCTTGTCGCGAGATGCAGATTTCGCGGAACGGTCGAGTCGCAATCGGCGGCCTATCTGATCTTTTCTCATTATTTATCCGTAAGGTGCGGCCGCCGGGACGGCCGCAACGCCATGGGTTAAGCCCGAACGCTTTAGCGGCTCGCCCTGCGGTCTGTTACCGATCGCCTATGATGATCCTTACTATTTCGAAGTCCTGGGCGTCCATGAAGAAGTAACACCGAGCCCATAACGCCTTCTTGCCAAACTCGTCAAACACGTTGTTGCCGGCGGGAGTTATCAACACTTCGTCAGTGCATAGGGCGAGCATATGGTTGCGGTCAATCTCTTTCCAGTGACGTTGGGCGCACGGTTCTATAGCTATGTTGTATGCCGGGTGATTATATGACACCAGGATATTTCCATCATCCATTGGCTGGGGATTCATGTCCGGATGATAGTTGTATATCGCGTCAATAGTCTCCCTGGCTTGCTGAGTTGCCGAGGCGGTATCCAGGCCATTGTCCACGAAAACGATAGTGCCGTTCTTAAGCACTACAAAGTCTTTGGCCCTGTCGGTGTAATAGGAGAATCTATCGACCAGCTCTTCAATGTCAGGATGGAACTCTGGTCTCCAGTCCGGGACCGGAGGGAACTGCTTGTCGGGTTCTTTCTTCTTCCGCCAGGGGAATCTCATGTTACGTTCTCTCGCTATGCATGGTGTTAATGATCACCATCGCCCTTTGGCGCCCCGCGCCAGTTTTTGCGTTCAGTTTCATGTCAATAAAGTCATTTCAATAATAAGCGGCCAGGTCAGGGATGCCCCTTTGGGCCACCGCCAGGCGCCCGGGCGATCTGCAACTGGAGCCAGATCGATTCTACGCTCGCCTTCCGCGATCGGGACAACGATCTCCCAAAAATCATCTGGATAATCCAACCCGTCGTCGCAGGGCAGTCTTCCGACATGGTTGGCCGCCGCTTCTTGCGGGGTTTCGAATTCTTCTATCGTTTCGTATTCCTCTTCGAGAAACATGCTCTTTACAAGATATCTATTCATCGGGGGCTTTTCTTTTCGCCTTTGTCTTGGGTTTTGGTTCCGGAAGTTTTTTTGTAATCAGGATCAGCCCGGACAGCCGGCGGCGATCCTCTATCTGATCCCTTATAAAGCGCCACTTAGGTTACAACAAGGGTGTTCTTTCCGAAACGACTACTTGTTCTGAGGGATCAGATATCTCGTTCGTTGTCTGTTGTTCTTAACGTTTTTCAGAAACGCCCGCAGCACCGTTTCCAGTAATTCCTGGGGCATTTCGTGAGGGCCTTTGTTGTCCCCGTATCCGTTTGAAAGTCCCTGCGGCAGACCGAGAGCTTCGGCGGCATAGCGGTTTCGCGCCCCGCCGTGTTTGACCGGATACCAGTTGCAGCTCCACAGGCAGTTTCGGTAGTTGGCGAACATGCCCGGGCCCCAGTCCCTGACCCGCATGTCGCTGTCCTGGTATGTGCCGTGCGAAACCAGTGCATAGGTGGTCTTGCCGATATCAGACGCCAGGAAAACCAGATTCGGATTCCGCTTACGGTGCTGTTGAACGATTTGCGTCATCTCCGACACCAGGCTCATCATCGCTCGGTCGGCGCAAGTCGGGGTCTTCTGGGAATACGAAACCGCGCCGATGGGCATGTAGAATGTCTCATCCCACACCAACCCGTCAATCTCCCGGCCGTATTCTTCAAGCAGCGCCTTGAGGTATCCCTTGTACCAAACTCGCAGTCCCGCTACGGCCGGGTCCATGCGAAGCGGCTGGCCGAGGGAGTCGGGACCTTTCCATCCCTTCACGGTCTTAGCGTCCTTGCTGCGGAAGACATACTCCTTGCGGAACCCCGGAGCCCCGGAATCGCTGTTGGTCCCATCTGCGAAATAGAGCAAAGTGCGGAAACCGAGATCTTTGGCGAACTTGATTCGCTTATGCATGCTCTCAAGGCTCATGGGGATCTTACGCGTTCCCGGAAACGCAACCCACTTTTTCAGCAGCTTACCGGTCTTGTGATCGTATGCGTATTGCTGAAAATAATCGTACCACCCGTGCAGACACACCGCCACGCGGCGGCGATGCGCCAGGGGGACTCGGTCCGCCAGGTGCTTGAGCCCTTTGTACCAGCCGTCACCTGCGTTGGACAGATAATCGTAATACACCAGATGCACGTCGTGAATCCAGGCGGCGCCGGGCTGGATCTCGGGAATCGTGCAGTAGAAACTGTTGAG
>PVBE012121613.1_pt1 | contig 20833 bp, 12 predicted proteins | sample 1631181 | NCBI WGS metagenome assembly PVBE01 (sample SAMN08397723, study PRJNA350692) | Marine metagenome, whole genome shotgun sequencing project. | isolation source: water | place: Pacific Ocean | collected 2012-04 | reverse complement strand
CCGTGTCCTCGTCGTCCGGCACCGTGTCGTCGTCGTCCGGCACCGTGTCGTCGTCGTCCGGCACCGTGTCGTCGTCGTCGGGGATCGTGTCGTCGTCGTCAGGGACGGTGTCGTCGTCGTCGGGGACCGTGTCGTCATCATCCGGGCCGATGACCGTGTCGTCATCGTCGGGGCCGATGGTGTCGTCGTCATCGGGGCCGATCACGTCGTCGTCATCGCCCGCGCAGTCCAGATCGTTGCCGTCGATGTCGCCATCGCAGTCGTTGTCGATTCCGTCGGTGCAGTCTTCGACCGCGGTCGGGGCGATGGTGTCGTCCAGATCGTCGCAGTCGTCGCCGCCGCACGCTGACCAGGCGGCCCCGTCACCGTCGAAGTCGGGGCACAAGCCGGTGAACTCGGAGGCGCGCAGGCCATCCAGTTCGTTGGCCGCGAAGACCTGCGGGCCCGCGTAGGAGAGGCCCAGAGCGAGGCTCCAGCTGCCGCCCGTGTCAGCCGTGGCGAGGGCGAGGAAGCTCTGGGGCTCGATCTCGTTGGTGGCGTCGAGCTTGCCCTCGTAGAGCAGCACGAACGCCCCCGGGCAGGCGGTGCCCTCGAACTCGGTCGTCGCTCCGAAGGTCGCGCTGGTGAACGCCGGCGGCGCGAAGGCGTCGTTGCCGTAGTCGGGATCGGAGCCGCACGTCCCGGGAGTCGGCCCCTCCCCGAAGTTCTCGTTGGTGAGGTCTACGGCGAGTCCGTCGTTGTCGTAGATCGAGTTGCGGTAGACGGCGATCGGGATCGTGTTTCCGCTGCCGCTGCTGCCCTGGGCGATCCGGACCCCCTGGCCCGTGTTGTTGGCGATCACGTTCGCGCGGCTTCCGTTGACCACGTCCCCGATGGCGACATCCTGCGCGGGGTCGTCGTCCCCGATGACGAGGATGCCTGGACCGGTGTTGCCGCCATCGAGCGACGTGGTGGCATCGGTGCCGATCCAATTGCCCCAGACGTCGACATCGTCCAACTCGGTGAGGCGCACGCCGTTGCCGCCGTTGCCGACGACCACGTTGTCGAGGATCTGGATGCCCTCGGAGTCCCACCAGAGCCCCCCCGCGGTGGAGGACAGGGTCATGCCGTGCGAACCGTTGCCGATGGGCCCCGCCTGCGTCATGCCGATCCAGTTGTTGAGCACCTCGAGGTCGTCGACGTTGCCCACGACCCGAATGCCGCTGCCGACGTTCCCGGCGATGACGTTGCGCTCGAGCCCGCCGCCGCCGTCGTCGCCGATGTCGACGCTGGTGAGGGCGCTGCTGCGCGCGTTGACGATGTTGACCCCGTGGCCGCCGTTGGGGGCCGCGACCAGGGCGGTCACGTCCAACCCGATGATGTTCCCCTCGATGTTGGCGCTGTCGGCCGAGTTGCTGTCGATCTTGACTCCGTCGCCCCCGTTGCCCGAGATGAGGTTGCTCTCCTCCACCTGGACGCGTCCGCCGCCGTCCAGGTGCACGCCATGGCCCACGTTCGGCGCCACGGTCACGCCGTTGGTGCGCATGCCGATGTAGCAATTGGTGATCAGTCCGTTGTCTCCGGTCCAGACCACCCCGGAGGCCGGCGAATTCCGGATGCTCAAGCCGCTGAAGTGCACGTCGTCAGCCTGGACGTTGAGCAGTCCCTCGGCGCCGGTCCACACCGCCAGCAGTCCGGCCCCGTCGATGCCGACCGACAGTTGGCTGTTGAAGCCCTCCTCGGGAGGCAAGGTGTTGGCCTGGGTCGCGCCGCACCCCGTGCAGGACATGCCGTCGATCGTCAGATCGTCGTCGGTGATGGGGGGGAGTTCGGTCTGGACGTTGATCACGAACCGGGTCCCCAACGCCAGGGGATCTTCGAAGACGATCGTGTCTGCGCCGGAGTTCGCGTTGGCGGCGAGAATCGCCTCGGGCAGCGAGCAGTGGGACGGGTCACACCCGTCCGCATCTACCGTGTCGTCCGTCACGTTGACGGACCACGTCGCTGCAGCCGACAGTCGAGGAGCCAGGATAACGACTATCAGCGACGTGGCCGCCAACACGCGGCAATGCCAACCACCACCCACTCGCCGTCTGCGAGTCTCGGTGTGCATTTGCAACGTCATAGTCCCCTGTCTTCCTCGGTCCGATTGTCCCGCTTTGTCCCAGCCGCACTCATCGCCGCGAGGTCGGCCGCCAGCGCCCTTGCCTCGGGGAGCCGGCCGAGCCGCCGCCACTGCGACAGGGCGAGCAGCCAGACCCGCTGGGCGCGCTCGCTGTGGCCCGCCTTGTAGGCGAGGTCCCCGCCCATGCGGGCGAGGCGCGGAATGTCTTCGTGCAGGACCCCGCCGCTGGCGAGGGTGACCTCGGCCTCGGGCACGAGGCGGTCCCAGGCGTCCCAGTCTCCCGCCGCAGCGACCGACGGGAGCATCAGCACCTGCAGGGCACCGATGCTGTTCCAGCCGCCGATCTCCTCCAGGCCGGTCATCGCCTCGGTCAGCAACTCCCACGCCTCCTCGTACTCGCCCGCTTCCACCGACATCACGGCCAGCTTGACCAGGGGCGCGAGGTGACCGCCGGCTCCGAGGGCGCGGTACAGCGACAGCGCCTGCGAGAACAGCTCCCGCGCCTCCCCGATCTGGCCGCGCGCCCGCACGATGGCCCCCTGCTGGGTCATGCACTGAGCGACTGAGTTGCGGGCGCCGAGGTCCTCGAACCGCGATCGCGCTTCGCGGGCGTAGCGCTCCGCCTCGTCCAACTCCTCCTCCTGGAGGGCGATGAGGCTCAACTGCAGCGTCATCGCGGCCGCACCGTGGGTCAGGCCGTGGGCGCTGAACTCGCGGCGGGCGTGGATCGTCGCCTCCCGCGCGCTCTCGTAGCGGCCGTCCAGCAGCATCACCATGCCGATGCCCGCCCGGCAGGCGGCGAACAGGTGCGAATCGATGCGCTCCTCCGCGAGCTGGGTGGCCGCCTCCAGGTGGTCCAGAGCCTCCTGAAGCTCGCCGCGAAGCGTCGCGACCCGGCCCAGGAGCTGCTGCGCCCACCCCGACATCGCGTGCCACTCGGCCTTGCCCGCGCGCTCCCGCAGACGCTCGGCGAGCTCGGCGGCCCGATCGAGGCGGTTGCGCTCGACCTCAAGGCCGGCGAGCAGAACCAACCCCTCGCCCCAACGTGGGTCGGTCTCGTCCACTTCGAGGTCGTCCATCGCGATATCACGCTGCGCGACCAGCGCTTCGGCCTGCCGGAAGTCGCCCAGGTCGGCACGCTCCGCGGCGCCCTCCAGCAGCGGCTCGAGCGCCCCCTCCAGCTCGCCCGCGAGCATCAGGTGGCGTCCCCGCCGCTCGGCGTTGCCCGGCCCCTCCCGCTCGCCGAGCATGCGCGCGCACGCTTCGTGGAAGCGGGAGAGGCGGCCGGCGTCAGCGGCTCGACGCTCCAATGACTCGCGGAGCATGCCGTGGGCGAAGGTCCAGGAGGACGAGTCGGGACCCCGCGTGAAGCGCGCCAGTCGATGCGCCAGGAGCGACTCGAGCAGACCCGAGGACGGCTCTACGCCGAGGAACGACGCCGCCGCCTTCCACTCCTCACCGTCGACCCGCTCACCGAGTACAGCAGCGATCTCGAGCGCCTCGGCGTCCGACGACGGAAGCCCCTTGAGGAGCTCGTCGACCCGGTCCGCCCAGACCTCGTGGATGTCGTCCGGAAGCGTGGGCTCGACGCCGTCGCGGAGCCGGAACCCCTCGTCCCCCAACTCGAGGTACCCACGCTGGACCCAGTCCGCGACCAGCTGGATGGCGAACAGCGGGTTCCCCGCCGCGCGCTGCTCGACCTGCACCGCGACGTCCTCCTCGAGGTGGAGAATCGAGTGCACCAGCTCGCTCCAGTGGGAGCGGTCCAAAGGCCCCACGCCGAGGCTGCGGGCGCCCTCGCGAGCTTCCAGCGCGGTCAAGAGAGCGACCTCCTCGGGCCGCTCCGCGATGACGTCGTCGCGGGTCGTGGTGAGGATCACGACCGCCGACGGATCGCGGGCATCCAGCAGCTCGGCTACGAAGCGAAGGCTCTCGGCCCCGTAGTGGATGTCCTCGAGGACCAGCACCACCGGACGGCGGTCGGCGAGCCGCCTCACGACCCGGTGGATCATGGCGCGACGCTCCGCGGGCACGATCGGCCCAACCGCGAAGCCGCCGCTGAGCACCTCGCTGCCCGCGCCCACCCGCGGAGCGAGCAAGGAGGTCAATCCCGCCTCCTCGAAGGGGTCGTCCACGCCGTGGTCCCGGAGGTGCTTGCGTACGCGCGTCTTGAGCAGCTCGGCCGAGTCGCCGCGGGCGGTCTGCAGGGACGCGCGAACCATCTCCACCAACGGGTCGGCGCCCACCGCCCCGGGACCGTGGGCGGCATCCAACACCGTCACCGCGCCGACCTCGTGGCCGCGCTCGGCGAGCCACCGGACCAGCCGGCTCTTTCCGCCCCCCGCGGGGCCGCGCACGCTCACCAACGTCGGTTTGCGGTTGGCGACGACGTCCAAGAGCGCCTGCCACAGCTCGTTCTGCTCGTGCTCGCGGCCGACCAGGGGCACGGTGCGGAACCCGAGCAGGCGCAGGCCGACCCCCGGAAGAAGCCGCCGATTCGGCTCCGGCCGAGGCCCCCGCCACGACCGCGGCACGCGGATGTCGATCCCCACCGGCTTGCGATGCTCGCCCGTAACCACGGACTTCTCGGGGCCGATGTCGGCGAACGGGCTCGGCAGCACCACCGACCACATGGTCGCCAGGGCAGCCATGTTCTGGGTCGCGAGCTCGTCCTCCTCGGCCGGGTCCGCGCCCCCCTCGGGATCCTCCAGGTCCAGCAGCCGCCAGAGCAGGTCCGCCGACCGCTGCAGCCGGCGCGCAGGGTCCTTCTTCAGGCACCGGCGGACAAGCTCCTCGAAGCCCTTGGGAACCACGACGGTCGGATTGAAGTCCGGAGGGCCGTCGTTGAGGTGCGAGGTGCGGATGTGCTCGATGTTCTTGGTGCCGAACGGCGGCTCACCGGTCGTCAGGGCCCACGCCAGGCAGGCGACCCCGTACAGGTCGGTCCAGGGGCCGAAGTCGCGCCACCGCCCCATCCACTGTTCCGGAGCCATGTACGCCGGGGTGCCCGCCGTCGTCGTGCGGAAGCGACCCCCGCCGGCGCCGGTCTGGGCGACCCAGTGGCACAGACCGAAGTCCGCCAGCTTGAGCACGCTGCCGCTGCCGAGCACGTTTCCGGGGGTGATGTCGCGGTGCACGAGCCCCTTGCCGTGGGCGTGAGCGAGCGCATCGAGCAGCCGCATGAGGATGAACCGGACTTCGTCCCACTTCAGGCGCCCGAGGCGATCACGGACCGAGCCCCCCGGCACCCGCTCCATGACGAGGTACGGGCAGCCGGGGCGGAAGGGACGCCCTTCGATCTCCTCGAAGTCTTCGGGAATCTCGCCGTAGTCGTCGACGTGCACGATGGCGGGGTGGGTCAGGCCGGCGACCGCGCGGATCTCGTTGCGGAACGCGACGATCCATTCCTGCCGACGGGTCGCCTCGTCGGTGAGGATCTTCACCGCGACCTCGGTCTTGGTCGATCGGTGCACCCCCGCCCACACCTCGGCCATGCCCCCACGGCCGATAGGCTCGAGCAGGTCGAAGGGTCCGAGCGGAACCCCTCGACTCAAGGTGATGGTCAATCTGCCTCCGCCCTCGCCAACGCCTGCTCCAACGCATGCATTGCCAACCGGATGTCCACTGCACCCACGGCCATCTTACGGGGAGTTGGACTGTCGTCCTCTCCAACCTGAGCCGAGACCCGCGCCCGGGCCTTCTTGTGGTCGCTCCGAGCCAGGTCCACGTGGCCCGTTGCGACCTGCACGACGCCCAACGCGAGGTGGTCTCCGACCTCGTCGGCGAGGCCGCGCGCCTCTTCCAGGAGCAACTCGGCAGAGTTGGCGTGCCCAGCGTCGGCCATGACCGCGCCGAGGATCGCCGTGACGAACGCCTCGACCCGACGGGCGCCAATGCGGCGAGCCAGGAGCTTGGACTCGTTCAGCGTGGATTCGGCCCGCTCCAGCTCGCCCGCGGAGTGATGGACGCGGCCGAGGCAGCCCATGATCGACGCCTCCGCGAGGAGGTTCCCGAACTGCTCGATGATGTCGAGGGCGGCCTGCAGGTGGGCCTCCGCCTGAGCCAGCGCGTCGGCCTCGCCCGCGGCGGCGGCGTCCAGCCGGGACAGCCCCAGCGATGCGGTCAACGCGGCGTCACCGAGCTGATCACCCGCGTCGAGCGCGTACGCGAGGCTCTGGGTGAACGCCTTCTCCGCTTCCCGCGCCCGCCCCACCGGGAGGGTGGCACCGAACAGGTGCGACAGCGCCGCGTAGCCCACGCCGTCCCGATCGAGCGTCGTGTTCTCGTCCAGGTCGACGACGATTACGCTCCCCACCATCAGGTGGCCGGGCCGATCCCGCTGGAGCAGCCGACTCATCTCGATCGCCTGGCGGTAGTGCTCCATCGCCTCGGGAACCCGGCCCACCAACTGCAGGGCGGCCCCGAGTCGGCCATGGGCGAACGCTTCCGCCGCCGGACGCTTGGCCGCCTTGGCGTGCTCGAGGGCCCGCCGGTAGTGCTCGGCGGCCTCTTCGCCGCGACCCTGCCGGTACCGCAAGGCACCGAGGGTGCGCGAGACCTGCCCGACGAGGGAGTCCTTCTTGGACTCCTGCGCCAGCGCGAGGGCCGGCAGCAGGTCCGCCTCGGCGCCGAGGAAGTCGCCGCGCAGGCGCCGCGCCTCCCCCCGAGCACACAGGGTGCGGGCCCGGTATTGGCCCGACAGGCCCGCCGACAGTTCGACCGCTTCGTCCAGCAGCCGCAGCGCCTCGGGCCGGTCGCGGGTCGCGATGTCGGCCCCGAGCTTGTCCGCGAGGGCGAGGAAGTACATCTGCGTGCGGGAGGCGGTGCCGGCGCTGAGGCTCAGATCCTCGGCCCGGCGCTCGGCGAAAGCGCGGATCGTCGCGTAGAGCCGGAACCGCACCTCCCCCAGGCCCGGCAGCACCTCGCGGCGGAGCAGCGAACGGAGCACCAGCCCCTCGATCGCCTCCAGCACCCGGGGGGGCGTCGGGGTAGGCGCTCAGATCGACGACCGCCTCGGCCGCCTCCAGGAAAAAGCCGCCGCGAAACGCCGAACACTGCGCCAGCGTCGCCTGCTCCCACCGGCTCAGCAGGTTCCACGACCAGCGGACCGCCCCCTCCAGGGTCGCCTGCCGCTCGGGGCGGTGGCGGTCGGAGGGGCGGAGGAGGTCGTCCAGATCGCGACGGATCCGATCCGCGATCTTCTCCGGCGTCATGGTCGTGGTGCGCGCCGCCGCCAGCTCGATCGCCAGGGGCAGGCGGTCGAGCCGCTCGGCCAACTCTTCGACCGCGACGCGGGACGGATCGGTCAGCTCGAACGTGCGACGCAGACCCCGGGCGCGGCGGGTGAAGAGCGCCACCGCGTCCGGCAGGAGCATGCCTTCGAGCTCGAAGCAGCGCTCCTCGGAGATGCGCAGGGGCTCCCGGGACGTGACCATGAACCGGGTCCGCGGGGCCGACGCCAGCCACTGGGAGACCAGCTCGGCGACTTCGATGACGACCTGTTCGACGTTGTCCAGCAACAGCAGAGGCGAACCCGCCTCGGCGAGCGCCGAGCCGACCGCTACGGCGGCGGCGTCGACGTCCGCGAGATCGAACTGGAGCACACCCGCGACCGAGCCGATCACGTCCTCCAGCGACCGCGCCTCGGTCAGGTCGCAGAACTAGATGCCGCCGGCGGGGGCGAGGAGACGAGGAGCTTCTGGCACTGGTGCAGGGCCAGCCGGGTCTTGCCGACCCCGCCCGGTCCCACGATTGTGATGACGCGGGCGCCGGACTCCAGGTCCTCGTCGAGGTCCGCGACGTCGTCCGCACGCCCGACGAAGTCCCCCGCGGGCGCGGGCAGGTTGGTCGGAGTCTCGTCGTCATCCGAGGTGCCGTCGACGTCGGCCGCCCCCTCCACCTCGAGCGCCACGAACCGGTAGCCGCCGCCGTACACCGTGAAGATGTGCTCCGGCTCGGACGCCGAGTCGCGCATCTTCGGCCGCAGCCGGGCCAGCATCTTGTCGACGCTGCGGGAGCGCGTGGCGGCGCCCAGGCGGTACCCCCAGACCTGCTCCAGCAGCTTATCGCGGCCCACCGTGCGGCCCGTGTTGGCGGCGAGGTAGGTCAGGAACTCCGCCTCCTTGGTGGTCAGACGCGCGCCGGTGCCGTCCGGGTAGTCGATGGCCTGCCGCTCCAGGTCGACGCTGCAGTGCCGGAGGTGAAGCACCGTGGGGCCCGAGTCGCCGAGCCAGTCCGCGATCGAGGCGAGCAGCTCCTGCACGACCACCGGTCGGGACACGACGTCGTCGGGGGTGAAGCCGGTGGGGCCGGCGCCCAGGAGCACGAGCCGTCCCCGCCATCCCTCCTCGCGCCAGCGGGCCAGCTTCCGGTCGACCATCGAGTCCGCGATCTGCGTGTCCAACAGGACCAGGTCGGGCATGCGTCGGGTCCAGGCCATCGAGATACCGCGGCTGGAGCCGGCGGTCTGCACGTCCCAGCCTTCGGCCCGCAGGGTCGCCGAGAGGCTCTCCCGGAGCTCGTCGCTGCGCTCCGCGACGAGGATGCTCTGGCCGCTGTCCCCCATGGTCAGGGAGCGGCGACGGGGACGCGGGGGGCGGACGCTCGCGACGAGAACAGCTTCGCCGCCCGGGGGTTGGCGTTGCCGTCCCGCGCGGTGCCCGACCGGCCGTTGAGCAACAGTCCCTGCCCGGGCTCGAGGGCGGCGCTGAGCACGCTCCCGCCGAGGGAGGCTTCCGGCGCCCAGAGGTACGAGAAGCCGACGGTGCTGGAGGTCGGCGATCCCGGAACCACCACCGCGACCGTCGCCGACGTCCCCGGGGCCAGCCGCACGAGGGAGCCGCGCCACTCCAGCCCCGCGAGGCAGGCCAACTCACCGGTGGGGAGCAGCAGGGGTGGGTCGATCACCGCGACGATCGCGCCGTCGGTGGGGTTGCTGACGGTGACGTCCACCAGCAGCTGGTCGGCGTCCGCGGTGGCGGACTGGATCGTCGCCGCGGGGGCGGGTTCATCGGCCAGCGCGACCGAGGCGAGGAGGCAGCAGGCGAGGGCCAGCGCGGGGGCCCTCACGAGCGCTTCACCCCCATCAGACGGCCCGAACGGGGAGCTTGGAAGAGCGCGCGACCCAGCAGCTGGACCTCCGCCGCGATCGGCAGGTCGAGGTCGTCCTGATCTTCGGGCCAGGACGGAACCAGCTTGAGGAAACGCGCGCCGTCCCGGGCGAGGATGGCGAGCTGCTCTTCCCCGCCGGAGCGCCACACCACGAACGACTGCTCACCCTCGGGGAGCCACTTGCTGACGCGCCCCAGGAAGTTCCGCCAGCCGTCGATCTTGCCCACGAGGTCGGCGTCGAAGATGACCGCCCCACCTTCGTCCAGCGGCTTGGCGGCCTCGCCGAGCCCGCCCTCTTCGAGGGCCGCGCGGAGGGAATCGGCGTCGACCCCGGGGAAGCCCGCGAGCACCGAGTTGGCGCGCACGGTGCGCCCGTCGGGCACGGGAACGTTCTCCACCGGGGTGCCGTCGATCTCCTCGACCTCCCAGGTGCCGATGACCTCGACCTCCGAGATCGGATTGACGAGCCAGACGCGCCGCGGACCGAGGTGCGCGGCGGGGTCGATGGTCATCGCCAGGCCGGAGGTCTCCCCGAACTGGTCCATCACGCTGACGAGGAAGCTCAGAACCACGCCCGCGTGCGTGCGCTGGATCGGGATCTGCGCCCGGTCCTCGTCCGCCATCAAGCGGACCACGAGGTACGGCACGCCGTCCTCGCCGGGTTCGCCGTCGAAGTCCGGGAGGGTGTCTTCGGGGCCTACGAGTTGGATGCCGTCCAGCGATCCGAGGGCCTCCTGGATCGCCTCTCGCTCGCCCAGGAGGATGCCCGAGAGCACCGCCTGCCCCAGGTGTTCGTCGCGCTGCGCGAGCACCTCGAGCACGTCGCGGTCCTTCTTGACGCCCTGCTCCAGCAGCCAGCCGGCGACGCGACCCCAGGGGGCGCCCCGCTCCATGGCCCAGATATAGGCCCCCCGGAACGTGTTCCCGGGCGGCTCCGCCTGGACGAACCCGGCCAGGTGCTCGTAGAGCTCCAGCCGCTCCAGCGTGCCCAGAGCGGTCAGCGGACCTTCCTCTTCGTCCGGCAGGCGCGGCACTTCGCCCAACCGCACCAGGTGCGCGATCGGCTGCGGGCGGGTCGGATCAAGGTGGAAGGCGGCGATGTAGGCACGCAGCGCTTCGGCGGGCTTGTCGTCCTGCTCGAGGGCCCAGCCGAGGTTGTTGTGCACCTCGACGGACGCGCCCGGGAGGGCGGAGGCCTGGCGGCCATGGCCGATGGCCCGGGTCCAGTCCTTGTCGTGAATGGCGATGAGGGCGAGGCCGCCGTGAAGGCGGGCGTCGCGGGGGGACTCGGTGACGCCGCGGTAGAACGCGTCCTCCGCCTTCGCCCAGTCTCCCTGCATCAAGGCCTGGGAGGCTTCTTCGAGGAAGGGCTCGCCGACCTGCGGATCGACCGTGGGTCCCCCGACTGCGGTCGTGACGTGGGTCTGATCCGTGCGCGGACCTTCAGGATCGCTACTCATGGCGGCAGCTTAGACGCTTTTCTAAAGGAACATCGGGGGCGTCCGATAGCGCGTGTGAACTAGGACGGGAGAGTTAGACATGACCGAATCGGTCAGCACGCAAGAGCCAGGACTGGATCGCCTCCTCGAGGATCTCGTCCGCGATGGATGGCTGATGGGGATGAACGCGGGGTTGGACCCCGCGATGGCTCGGATGGATCCCGCCACGGGGGTCTTCTGCGCTCAGCACTTCGAGAGCCTCGTCGGTGTCGCCCTGGGCGACGTCCAGCGAGGACGCACGCGGGTCGGCGACGGCCCCGCCACGGGCAACGTGGCCGTGCTCTCGGTCCGCATCGTCGAGTGGAGCCACGACAGCGAGGGGGACGCGCTGAACGCGACCGCCCGGGCGCTGGAGCAGGTGCTTCGGCCCGACGACGTGCTCGGACGCACCGGAGCGTCGACCTTCAGCCTGCTGCTGCGCGGCTGCCCGATGGAGACGTTGGAGACGATCGCGCACCGCTGCGTGGCGATGCTCAAGGAGTCCGGTGTCCGCGGCTCGTCCTGCGCCGTCGCGGCTCAGGGCCACAACGCCGAGGAGCTCATTGCGGCCTCGTTCGGAGGCCTCCGGACCTACTCCGGCCCGGTGTAGCGAGGCACCCAGATCGGGGTGTGATTGCCCCAGTCGATCGACTGCCCGGGTAGCCAGATGGGCGCGAAGCTCGGGTCCGGCTCCAACACCGACGCCGTCAGATCCACTGCCGCCAGCCAGATCTGCGCGTTCTCCGTGACGATGTTCCCGTAGGGGCGACGTGAGCTGAACGCGATCCAGCCGGTGTCCCCCTCCGCGGGTCCCCAGCGGGGCCACGAATTGCTCAACCCCTCACCGCCGCTGGCGGCGCCCAGGTACTTCACGCTGCCGCCCGTCGTGTGGTTGACCACGGCGACCTGCCCGCGCGGGTTGTCGTTGCTGTCGCTGTTGTCGCTGGAGGCCGGCGCGTAGGCGAAGCCGATCCAGTTCGAGTCGGGGCTCCAGGAGGGGTAGTAGTTGCTGTAGGTGTCCTGCGGCACGACCATCTGGTGGTTGCTGAAGGTGTCGGCCAGGAGCACGTCCAGGGTCGCGATGCCACAGTTGTAGGCGACCCAGTCGGCGTCGGCGTGCCCGCAGCTGCTGTAGACGATCTTGGTGCCGTCGGGCGACCAGTCGGGGTGGGTGGCGTACCCCACCGTCGGCAGCGTGCCGAGGTTCACGTTTCCGTCCACGTCGTCGAGGTACAGGGTGCCCTGGTAGCTCCGCACCAACCGCGTGCCGGTCGGGTCCAACGTCATGAAGTTGCCTTCGCGCTGGTAGGGCTGGACCAGGGGAGACTCGGGCGCGCCCACTTCCACCACCACCGACCAGCCGTTGCCGCCGCCGAAGTTGGTGGCGAGGCGGGCGGAGTTGGCGAGGTTGGCGGAGTGGCAGCCAACGCACTCGCCGCCGGAGTTGTCGGGGCCCAGCCAGGCCTCGGCGACCTCGCTGCCGACGTCGATCTTCCACAGGCCCGAGGTCGAGGGGCTCCAGTAGAACACCGTGCTCTGCGAGCCGAACTCCCCCATGAACCAGGGGTGGGGCGCGGACGCGGTGCAGAAGTTGCTCAGCGTGGCGCCGTCCCAGTAGCCGCCCGCGATCGTGATCTCCAGCTCGGTGCCGGAGTTGGCGTTGGACAGGGCGAACCACTGGCCCTCGTCCGGGCGCCAGCTCGTCGCTGACGTCGTCACCTCGATCGTCGTGTACTCGTTGGCGATGGTGACCACGAACAGGTTCGAACCCGACGGGTTGTTCCACTGGATCAACGGCGACGGCAGGTCCCGCGGCATCATCGCGCCCGCCAGGGGGTAGATGACCGGCGGGGCGCAGGCGTCGTCCACGCTGGGGTTGCTCAGGACGAGTACGTCATCCAGCGTCGGGTCCGCGACCTCGTCGTCCTCCAGTTCGATGAACAGCTCGAACGTGCAGGTCCCGAAGTTGCCGTCGTACCAGGCCTCGATCTCGACCAGGCCGCCGTGGTTCAGGGGGCTGGTGTAGACGCCGGAGCTGTTCACGCTCCCGCCCATCTCGCCCTGGATGGTGTACGTCACGGTGTCCGTGGGGGGGCCGACCGAGCCGTCGCTCCAGGTGACCTCCACGTCCAGCTCCACGGTCACCGGCTCAAGGTAGGTGAAGGTCGCGGTGGCGACCGACGGGGTGCAGGAGACGCTCTCGGGGGTCAGTCCCGGGGTGGTGTCGTCGTCGTCGCCGGGGTTGGCCGAGTCGTCGTCGTCGTCGGAGCCGGCGTCGTCATCGTCGTCGTCCACGCTGCCGTAGCCGGTGCAGCCCGACCCGAGCGCCAGGAGCGCCATCAAGATCAACCACGGTCGGCGGGGACGGGTCACTCGCAGGTCGCTCCGCAGGGGCTCACGTACAGGTCGGAGCAGCCCTCGTCCCAGCCGGAACCGCAGCACCAGTTGTCCGAATCGCAGACGCATTCGATCGCCTCTCGGTTGTCGCAGCCCTCCCACGTCGCCGCGTTGCCGCTGCCCGTACAGCAGACGTCGTCGCCGCCCGTGGCGTCGTCGTCATCGCCGGCAGAGGTGGCGTCGTCGTCGTCGTCGCCGCCGTTGCGCAGCGTGGGCGCGCAGGCGGTGAGGGACAGCAGCAGCAAGGTCAGGAGCGGGCGGAGCGTGTGCATCGCCCACATCCTAACCGGTACACTCGTCAGTCCAATGGCCCGTGATCCCCGCTCCGAATCGTTCACCGAACAAGGCTCCGGTGAAATCGTGCGTGCGCTGGACGACGTCATCCGTCGCGCGACCAAGCTTCGAGCCTCCGACATCCACTTCGAACCGAAGCCCGACAAGCTCCGGATCCGCTTCCGCGTCGACGGGGTGATGGTCGAACAGCCCTACCTGCCGCTCAAGGCATGCAAGCCGATGATCTCGCGCATCAAGGTGCTCGGACGCATGGACATCGCCATCAAACGCCAGCCCCAGGACGGCACCTTCAAGGTGGACCTCGGGCACAAAAAGACCGTTTCTCTACGGGCCTCCACCTTCCCCTGCTTCGACGGGGAGAAGGCGGTGCTTCGGTTGCTCGAAGCGGACGCCGTCATCGGCATGGATCAGCTCGGCATGGGCCGGGGTCAGGTCCAGGCGCTGCGCCGGCTGGTCCGCAACAGCGGCGGCCTCGTGCTGGTCACCGGGCCCACCGGCTCGGGCAAGACGTCGACGCTGTACTCGGTGCTCAGCGAGCTCGACACGACCCGGCTGAACATCGTGACGCTGGAAGATCCGATCGAGGTCCAGATCACGGAGATCACGCAGGGCCAGGTGAACCCGCGGGCTGGGTTCACGTTCGCCGATGGGCTGCGGGCGATTCTGCGGCAGGACCCCGACGTCATCCTCGTGGGCGAGATGCGCGACGCCGAGACCGCCTCGATCGCGATCCAGGCGAGCCTCACGGGCCACCTCGTGCTCTCCACCATGCACACCAACTCCACGATCTCGACCATCACCCGCCTGATGGACCTGGGGATCGAGCCGTACATCGTCGCGAACGCCCTCGTCGGCGTGGTCGCCCAGCGCCTCGTGCGGGTGGTCTGCTCCCGCTGCAACGAGCCCTACACCCTGGAGAAGGACGTCAGCGAGGAGGTCGGCTTCGCCCTCCCCGAGAACGCCACCCTGGTGCGGGCGGTCGGCTGCGACCACTGCATGTTCACCGGCTTCAAAGGGCGGCGGGGCATCTTCGAGGTCGTTGAGGTCGAGGAGCGGCTTCAGGCCCTGATCAAGACCCGAGGCGGCTCCGACCAGTACAAGAAGCTCCTGCGCGACATGACCGTGCCCACGCTCCGGCGGGTCGGCATGCGGCAGGCCCTGAAGGGGCGCACGACCGCCTCGGAGATTCTGCGCGTCACCTGATGTCCTGCCGCCACCACTCCCTCGACGACTTCTCCCTCCCCCACCCCGAACGGCACTACGCGCCGGACCTCGGCCTGGAGCCGGTGCACCTGGACATCGCGCTGGGCTTCGACCTGGCCGGGCGCCAGGCCGCGGGCGCGGTCACGACGACGTTCGAAGCCCGCCGCTCCGACGCCCGCAGCGTCACCCTGGACGCCACCGACTTCCGCGAGGTCGACGTCGTCGATCCCGACGGCCACGAGCTGAGCTGGTCGTATGACGGAAGCCAGCTCGTCATCACCTGGAGCGAGGCCCCCGGCCCGGGCGAGCAACGCCGCGCCGAGGTCCGCTACCGCGTCATCTCCCCGCTGACGGGGATGCTGTTCTCCTGGCCGGACGAGCTGCACCCGACCCGCCCCCGGTTCCTCGCCACCGACCACGAGACGGAGCGGGCCCGCTACTGGCTCCCCTGCATCGACCACCCAACGGTGCGCACGCCGCTGGATTTCCACCTCCGCGCGGGGCAGGAGTACACGGTCCTCGCCAACGGCCTCCGGGTCGGCGAGGAGATGCACGACGACGGCACCAAGACGGTGCACTGGAAGCTCAAGCAGCCCTGCCCCAGCTACCTCGTGTGCCTCGCCGTGGGCGACTTCGTGCGGGCCAGCGGGGGCGCCCTGGGCGACGTCGAGATCGCGTTCTTCGGCGCTCCCCCGCACACCGAGGAGCACCTCCAGCACAGCTTCGGCCCCACCCGCTCGATGCTGGAGTGGATGACGAAGAAGCTGGATTCGGCGTTCCCCTTCCCGAAGTACTTCCAGCTCTGCCTGCCCGGCATCGGCGGCGCGATGGAGAACATCTCGCTGGTGACGTGGGACGACCGCTTCATGGCGGACGAGGTGTGGCGGGCCGAGAAGGGCTGGCTCATCGACCTCGTCAACGTGCACGAGATGGCCCACAGCTGGTTCGGCGACGCCATCGTCTGCCGCGACTTCTCGCACGTGTGGCTCAAGGAGAGCTGGGCGACCTACATGCAGTCGGCCTGGCTGGAAGATATGCACGGCATCGACGCCCTGCACTACGAGCTCAGCGAGCTGTCCCGCGGCTACCGCGAGGAGGCGGACAAGCGGTACGTCCGACCGATCGTGACCCGGGACTTCGACAGCTCCTGGGACATGTACGACGGGCACCTGTACCCGGGCGGTGCGTTCCGGCTGCACATGCTGCGGTGCGAGCTGGGCGACGACGACTTCTGGGGCGGCGTGCGCGACTACGTGAAGCTCTTCAGCGGCCGCGTGGTCGAGACGTCCGACTTCCGGCGCACCCTCGAGGACCGCTCGGGGCGGTCGCTGGCGGAGTTCTTCGAGCAGTGGTTCGAGCGGCCGGGGTACCCCCAGCTCAAGGCTCGGATGAAGCACTCGGCGGTGTTCGGCGAGGCGGTCGTGACCATCGAGCAGACGCAGGCCGACGACGGCGCCGGGGTCGGGCTGTTCCGCTTCGATCTGGAGGTCGCGATCGAGACGGTCGCGGGCGACTGGATCACCCGCACCCTGGCGGTGTCCGAAGCGACCCACAGCCTCACGTTCCCGGCCTCGGCCCGCCCGCTGCAGGTGGTCATCGATCCCGAGTCCAAGGTGCTCCACAAGCTCGTGGAGTGGGCGCCCGGCAACGACCTGCTCATCCGGAGTCTGGCCCACGCGCCGACCGTGCCGGGGCGCATCCAGGCGGCGCGGGCGTTGGCGGCGAAGGCCTCCCCGCGCGCGATCACGGTCCTGCGCGACCGCCACGCCGACGAGCCCCATTGGGGCGTGCGCATCGAGATCGCACGAGCCCTCGCGGCCGCCGGCACCCAGGGGGCGGCCCAGGCGCTGGCGCGACTGCTGGACCAGGAGTCCGACCCCAAAGCGATGTTCTCGTTCGCGGCGGCCTGCGGTCGGTACCGGGATCCCGACATCGCCCGCGCCCTGGAGGCGTTCCTGGAGCGCGACGATCTCCCCTACCAGGCGCGGCACGACGCCCTCGTGGCCCTCGGCCGGCAGCGTGGCGATGCACCCCTGGAGACGCTCCGAGCCGCCACCCAGTCCCGCAACTGGTGGCGCTGGACGCGGCGCGGCGCCCTGATCGGCCTGGGCGAGACGCGCACGGAGGAAGCCCGCAAGTTCCTCGTCGGCCGCATCGCGTACGGAGCGGAGCAGACCAACGTGCGGCAGGTGGCGGCCAACGCCCTCGCCCAGGCGGCGAAGTGGCAGGAGCGGTCGGTGCGGGAGCAGACGCTGGAGGTGCTCACGGACCTCACGCGGGACCCCGTGTACGCGGTGCGGCAAGCCGCCGTGGGCGCGATTCGAACCCTCGGGGAGCCCGCCGGCGTCGGCGCCATGATGGCCGCGCGGCGCACCCTCGCCCCCCAGGACGGCCCCCGCATCGAGCGCGGCGTGGCGGCGCTGCGGAAGCAGTCAGGCCCGGGAGATCAAGCCCGCAACCTGTCCAAGCAGGTCGATGATCTGCACACGAAGCTGAGGAAGTTGCAGCACCGGGTGGCGACGATGGAGCAGCGCGAGCGGGACGGGGACGAAGACGCCTAGCGGTCGTTGATCCGTTTGTACGGCTCCGAGCTTCGGGGCACCCCGTCGATGCGGACGCTCCCGGGCCGAAGCGGCCGATCCACCGTCAGAGTCACCAGATCGTCCGGCACCAACACCTCGCCCGACCACGCCAGGTGCCACGTCGTCTCCGGCACCTCGATGCGATGAACGCCCACGGGGAGCTCCAGCTCCACCGGCGTCAGGCCGTGCCAGTCGCCATCCACGCGCACCTCGCCCCAGCCGGCGGACATGACCACACGCAACCGCCCAACCGGATCGGTGGCGTGGAGTTCAGACGGCAGAAGCGCCAGCAGAAGCGCGGCGGCGAGACCCCTCATTGCGGGTCCGAACGTGCACGATCCAAGCCCGTCTAGAGGGTCGCTGTGGCCCCTTCGGAGTCGAGCACGCCGCGGACCTTCTTCAACAGCGCGGACAACCGGAACGGCTTCGCGATGAACTCCACGCCCTCGCCGAGCACGCCCGTGGGGGTGAGGATGTCCTCGCTGTACCCCGACATGAAGATGGTCTTGAGGTTCGACTGCATCGCGCGGAGCGACTCGTCCAGCTCGCGGCCGTTCATCTCCGGCATGCGCACGTCCGTCAGCAGCAGATCCACCGGCCCCTGGCGGGTGCCCACGTGCAGCCCTTCGGCACCGTTGGAGGCGACCAGCACGTCGTAGCCGGCGTCCTTGAGGCAGTTCACGAGCAGGCTCCGGAGCGCCTCTTCGTCGTCCACGATGAGGATGCGTTCGACGCCTCCGGGGAGGGTCTCGATCTCGGTGCTGCTCTCGTCCATCTGGGGGACTTCGTCGCAGGGCGGGAACCAGATCGTGAAGCTCGTGCCCTCGCCCACCTGGGTCTGCACCTGCAGGTGGCCGCCGCTCTTGCGCACGATGTCGTGCACCGTCGAGAGCCCCAGGCCGAGCCCCTTGCCCTCCTTCTTGGTCGTGAAGAACGGCTCGAAGATCTGCTCCAGCGTGTCGGTCCCCATGCCGAAGCCGGTGTCGCGCACGCCGAGCACCACCCAGGCGCCCGCGGTGATCCCCTTGGGCACGTAGATCTCCGTGCCGTCGGCCGCCCGCATCGCCGTGTCGAGCTCGACGGTGCCCCGCCCCTCGATGGCGTCGCGGGCGTTGACCACGAGGTTCATCAGCACCTGCTCGACCTGCACCGGATCCGCGTGAATCGGAGGCACGCTCGCGCGCAGCGTCGTATGCAGCTCCACGTCCTCGCCGCAGGCCTGCCGCAGGAGCGGCTCGATGCGCCGGATCTGCCGGTTCAGGTCCATCGACCGCGGCGCCACCACCTGCTTGCGCGAGAACGCCAGCACCTGCTGCGCGACCCGGGTGGCGCGATCGACCGCATCGGCGATGCCGAGCACCGACTTGGCCGCCGGGTGGTCGGCCCCCAGCTCGTGCCGGATCAGCTCGACGTGCCCCATCATCGCCGTCAGCAGGTTGTTGAAGTCGTGGGCCACACCGCCAGCCAGGCGGCCGACGACGGCCATCTTCTGGGCCTGTCGGAGGTTCGCCTCCAGCCGTCGCTGCTCGGTGATGTCGCGCAGCGACGCGATGTACGCCGGCTCGCCCTCCCACTCCGTCGCGGTCACCTGCATCTCGGCGATGCCGTCCCCCGTGGGTGAGAGCACGGGGATGCGGGACCGCCGCCCGGGGTGCATCTCGTGGCCGAACATCACCCGGCCGGCGTCCTTGCGCAGCCCCAGCAGCCGCTCCGCCGCCCGGTTCGCGAAGCGCACCTGCCCGTGCTGGTCGACGATGACCATGCCGTCGGCGTTGGCGGCGATGGAGCGGAACTCGGCTTCGGAGCGCTCGACCGCCCCGCGGAGGCGGATCTGCTTGAGCGCGACGCCGATCTGAGAGGCGATCTCCAGGCCGTCGGTGATGTGTTCGGGCCCGAACGCCGCCTCGTTATCGCTGCCGACGTGGAGCGCGCCGAGCACGTCCTCGCCGAACGCGATCGGGAGCTTGAGCGAGCTCCGCATGCCCTCCGCGACCCGACCCGCGAGGAACGACGGCCAGTTCACGCACGGGTCCATCGCCCCGTGCTGGCTGACGAGTCCTTCGCGCAGCGTGCTGACGTCGCCGTACGCCGCCTCGGTGAGCTGCAGGCGCGCGCGGGGACCGCCGGAAGGACCGCTCACCTCCCACGCCACGACCTCGGCGTCGGTGCCGCCGAACAGCGCGATCGAGGTCCACTGGGACGGGAGCAGCACGCGCGCCTCGCTGACGAGCGCCTGGGCGACCGCCTCGGGCGTGGTGAGGCCGGGGATCGCGCGGGCGATGTCGTACAGGACGCGGGCGCGGGTGACCTCGCGGCCGACCGCGTGGAAGCCCTCGCCGTCGTTGGCGGTGACGCAGTTCCAGGAGATCCAGTGGATGGATCCGTCCGACGCGGTCATCCGGATCGTCATCGCCGTCGACCGCCCCCCGAAGCGGAGCGATTGGATCTGAGCGACGGTCTGCTCGGAGTCTTCGGGGTGGACGATGTCGCGGAACTCCATCGCCCGCAGTTGCTTGTCCGAGTAGCCCAGAACCCGCTCCCAGATCGGGTTCAGATCGTAGAGACGTCCATCGAAACTGGCGGTGCAGAACAGGTCGAGCGAACGCTCGAAAAAGTCACTCCGTCCGGTCGGGGTAGGGGGCACCATTTGCCATCTTTGCACGTCACACGAGCAGCAGGACACACACCGTGATGGGGATGACACCGAGGAGGTTTAGCAGCAATCCCGCCCGCGCCATTTCATCCGGATCGAACTGTTCGGTGCCCACCACGATGGCGTTCGGAGCGGTCGCCACCGGGAGCATGAAGGCGCAGGACGCGGCCAGGGTGGCGGGCACCATCAGCAGCATCGGATCGGTGCCCGTGCCCTTGGCCAGCGCCGCCAGCACGGGCATCAGCAGCGAGGTCGTCGCCGTGTTCGAGGTCACCTCGGTGAGGAACGTCACCGCCAGGCAGATGCCCGCGACCATCACCACCGGCGGCAGGTCCGCCAACGGCGCCAACTGCTGACCCAGCCAGGGCGTCAGCCCGCTGGTCTTGAAGCCGGTCGACAGCGCGATGCCGCCGCCGAACAGGATCAGCAGCCCCCAGGGCACCTTGGAGGCGTCCGTCCACTGGAGCAGCCGCGGGGACTCGTCGTCCTTGCCGCCCGACGGCATGAGGAAGAACACGATCACCATGAAGGCGGCGATGGTGGAGTCGTGGACCTCGGGGGGGAACCACCGCTTGCGCATCACCCAGCAGGCAGCCGTGATGACGAAGCCGACCGCCACGAGGGTCTCCGGCGTGCGCCACCGCCCCAGGGCCGCCAGCTCCTTGCGCAGACCGTCCCGCTCACCCAGCCGGTAGTCCGCGGGCAGGGGGAACAGGAACTTGTTCAACATGGCCCACGACAGCCCCAGCATCACCACCGAGACGGGCATCGCGAGGCGCATCCAGTCGCCGAAGCCCAGCTGCGGCAGGTCGGGGAACTGGTCCTCGAACGCGCCCTGGAAGATCAGGTTCGGCGGGGTCCCCACGGGGGTCGCCATGCCCCCGATCGACGCGGACCAGGCCAGCCCCAGGAGCATCAGGAGGGCGAACTTCTTGTTGTTGGCCGCGTCGTCGTTGACCGCCGCCGCCGTCGACACCAGCGCCAGCACGATCGGCAGCATCATCAGCGTCGT
>PVBE012005389.1_pt1 | contig 20834 bp, 20 predicted proteins | sample 1631181 | NCBI WGS metagenome assembly PVBE01 (sample SAMN08397723, study PRJNA350692) | Marine metagenome, whole genome shotgun sequencing project. | isolation source: water | place: Pacific Ocean | collected 2012-04 | reverse complement strand
CTTGTTCGAGCCGTTGACCGCTTTAATTGTGAACTTGGCTATAAATTCTCAACGTATGCTTGTCGCGCTTTAACATCTGCTTTTAATCGATTTGGTCGAAAACAACTTAAACACCGCGCTAACGTACCATTTGAGTTTGATCCCGAACGTGAACCCATTCATCAAAACGAATCAGATAGTTTTATTTCTCCAGAACACATTCGTGAAATTCGAGATGTTGTTCGAAGCGAGGAAGCGCAACTTTCTTCCGTGGAACAGGACGTTCTTCGATATCGCTTTGGCTTATTTGCAGGACAAAACCCTCCTAAATTGACTCTTGAGAGAGCCGGTCGGGTGCTTGGAATTTCTAAGGAACGTGTGCGGCAAATACAAATTCGCGCACTTTGCAAGATTCGTGATGTTATTGAACATCGTTTGCCACTGGATTTAATGGTCGGCTAATATTACTTGTCACATCCTGCTAAAGTAACGGTGTGACGGCAGAAAACCAAAAAGAAAATATTTCGCTACCTGTGATTCAAAAAAAGAATCACAGTCGTTGGCGATGGACAGTACTTGTTTTCGTACAAATCCTCATTTTGGTACATATAGCAGTTTGGTTAATATTTGGTGGAGAAACACTAACACCCGTTGAGCCATCTGAGGGGATGGAGTTTGTTAAAAATGGGGTAGTGAATGCTGGTGGAATTTTCTTTCTACTCGCGTTGTTGTCAACACTAATTTTTGGAAGATGGTTTTGTGGGTGGGGTTGTCATATTGTTTTGCTGCAAGATTCTTGCTTATGGATGCTTCGGAAAATTAGAGTTCGCCCCAAACCATTCCGTTCTCGATTACTGATGTGGTTTCCGTTCGCGTTGGCAGTGTACATGTATATTTGGCCTCTCTTTTATAGGTTTGTACTCGCTCCGTGGTTACAACCAGAACTGCATTGGCCCGGAATAACTTCCCACCTATTTACTGAAGAGTTTTGGAGTTCGTTCGGTCCTCCACTATTAGCGATTCCATTCCTTCTGATTTGTGGATTCGCAACAGTGTATGTTCTTGGAGCGAAGGGATTTTGTACGTACGGATGTCCTTATGGCGGTTTCTTTAAGCCACTAGACGCCGCTTCACGAATGCGAGTTCTTGTGGACAATAATTGTGAACAGTGTGGAAAATGTACCGCAGCTTGTACTTCAAATGTACGTGTGCACGAAGAAGTAAAACGGTACAACATGGTGATAGATAGCGGATGTATGAAAATCATGGACTGCGTTGATGCTTGCCCAAACAATGCCCTGCGCATTGGTTTTAGGGAGACTGCGATTGGCAAACGTTCACAACAACGCAAGTATGACCATTCACTTAGAGAAGAAATATTTATCGCTAGTTTGTTTTTGTTTGGTTTTTTTTCATTCCGGGGTTTGTACGCAACTATCCCGATGCTGATGGCGGTTGGCGCTTCCCTTGTTATTACATGGGTAGTTTGGAAAGCGATTCGTACAGTATGCGATACAAACACAAGTTTTAACACACATCAACTTAAATATCATGGTGAATACAGAAAATCTGGAGTAGCGTTTTTAATTGCCGCTTTTATTTTGTTCTCCATTACTTTGCATAGCGCTGCAATTCAAACGAGCAAATTTCTTGGTGATTATGCACTGTCGAAAAATAACATCGATTCGGCAATGAAATTTTATACGTGGGCTAGCCCGTTTGAAGACGGCGGTTTTGCCCTTGCGAGTAATCCAAACATAGATATTAAAGTGGCGAAATATTATGAATCTCTCTTGAAGTATAAAGACGCTGAACGATTGTTACGTAGAGTGGATCGTCGCGTAGGAGAAGACGAGAAATCGACGATGTTGATTGGTCAAAACATACAACACCACGAACAATTTGTACCAATTGAATCCTTTTATAAGCAACGCTTATCTGTTCATCCACAGTGGAAACTTGTGTGGGAAGATTATGTTGGGTGGTTGAAACGAGATGGTATGCATGAACAAGCCATAGAAGTGTCTAAGGAATCGATTGCCAATAATCCAAATACGATACGACTACAAATACAACTTGCACTGCTTGAAATAGAGTATGGAAATGTTACAGATGCAATTTTACTTGCAACCCAAATGACAAAGACATTCCCATCGGTCGCACCTCCGTGGATGCTGTTATCCCGCGCCCTCGATGCCTCTGGCGACCACGAAGGTGCAAGAGTCGCCCAGCGCCGCGCTGCAGAAATACAAAACGAACAGTAATTAATTACCCCGCGGGTCATTTTTATGTTCTTGCGGTAGCAAGGGCATCGTGGAAGAGTGTGAACAAATCGCGAACGTTTTCTGTTGAATACGCCGCTTCACGGAAAGATCGGTCCACCATCAAGCGGCTGATGCGCCCAAGTGCTTGAATGTGGTCCGAAGTATTTTCAGTTGGGGAAACCAAGAGGATGATGAGTTCAACAGGTCTCTTATCAGGGCTGGCAAAATCTATTGGTGACGCAGGTCGACCCATTGCCATTACCATCTTTTCTAATTTATCGCAGCGACCATGAGGAATTGCTAGACCTTCGCCGATTCCAGTGGTGCGTTGTAATTCTCGTTCCCAGACAACTTGCTTAATTGTTTCACGGTCAGAAATGCAATCTGTATCAGCAAGAATATCAACGAGTTCGCTAATAGCACCTTGCCGGTCCGTTGACTGGAGTGGTGCACACATAGTATTTTCTTGAAGTAGTTCGATAAGGTTCATCTGAAGGTTTTCCGTATGGGTAATCTGGAGATTGTAACACTACAATTACTAATTGCCAATAACTAGCTGGTTTGAAGCAGGATTGAGTAGCCACCGTCATACCAATTAGTTGGCTCAGAGCCCGGTTGACCTGATGGTAGTGTTCTGATTTGGTCGCAACTGTAGAGTTTGTGCCTCTTAGAGAGCCAATTTGCCTGTCCCTCATTTTCAGTATCGTCGATACTGCAGGTAGCGTAAAGAAGATGTCCACGTGACTGAAGCACTTCAATCGCTTCAGATAGTATTGTTTGTTGAAGTTCAACCACTGAATCTATGTTTTTTTTGTTATATCGATACTTTGCTTCTGGTCGTCTTGCGAATACTCCGCTGTTGGAACATGGTGCATCCACAACAACTAAGTCAAATGGTTCAGATGGCCCATCGGATTCTGGAGAATAGACAACAATGTCGAACTCCTCTGCAATTTCAAGGAGTGACATCCTACGAGTATCATTTGGTTCTGTAGCACCAATCATTGCATTTGGGAACATGGACCGAAGTTGTTTTGTTTTGGTTCCACGACCGGCACACAAATCGAGTATTCGTTTTGGTTGTAATGAAGAAGCAAGCGAAAGAGATGCTGCTGATGTAGGGTCTTGAACTCGAAGTAATGGAGACTCATCAAACAAAGAGTTTAAATTAATATCTGTTGGTACAACTCCAAAGTCGTTGATGGAGTGTGGAATAACAGAATCTGGAATCGAAACGTTTGGCGGAGTTGTAACAATGATGGGTGGCTCAACCATACTGTTCGTAGCGATAATTCTCGCGTACTCTTCACCAAATTCTTCAATTAAACGCTTCCAAGATTTTTGCGAAAAACCCCCTTGTGTTGCAATGTTGTCTTCAAAAACTGCTTCGCTAAAATCCCATGCAAAACCATCACCTCGAATAAAATGATTTGGAGTGCCAAGGGTGCCGTCATCAATTTTTTCACCACGGAACCTAGCAATGTTTCTCAAAACAGCGTTAACAAAACCAGCTGCCCGGGGACGTTCTCCGTCTGTTTTTATCCAATCAACAGCATTGTGAATAACCGCATGGTCAGGAATACGATCGAAGAGTAGCAATTGTGCAGTTGCGACTAAGAGTGTTGCTCCTACAGGCGAATCGAGTTTATGAAGTTTCCGGCTACTTGCGTGTGCGATGACTGTTGCAAGAGAGTACCACCGCCGATGGATGCTATGGTCGATTGCTCTAGCTAATCCGGAGTCCCTTGCGTCAAGACCATCAACAAGGAGAGGAACCGGATCGATATTTGGGAACCTTTTGAATTCGGCTGCGATACGTTGTGCAACAACTCCGCGTGGATCCCTGTTCATTAACTTGGCGATGCCGCACAATTGCATGCGCTACGGAGCATCAATGTTTTGTCAGTTTTTTCCCAAGAGAAAGAACCTTCGCCTCCTTCGTTTGGCATTCGTCCAAAATGTCCGTGATATGCAGTGTGAGAATAGATTGGTGACAAAAGATCGAGTGAGTTGATAATTCCACTTGGGGTGAGTTCAAAGTTCGTCTTTACAAGTTCAGCAAGTTTGCTCTCGTCAATTTTTGCAGTGCCTTGGCAATCGACGTAAATCGAAACAGGTTCAGCAACTCCAATGGCGTAACTGAGTTGAACTTCGCAGCAATCAGCAAGTTCAGCTGCAACAATATTTTTTGCGATATACCGAGCCATGTATGCGGCTGACCGATCTACTTTACTTGGATCCTTGCCAGAAAATGCTCCGCCTCCATGGCGACCACGACCACCGTATGTGTCAACAATAATTTTACGGCCAGTTAAACCGCAGTCACCTTTTGGACCACCAATTTCAAATTTGCCAGTTGGATTTATGTGAACGGTAATGTCATCATTCCACCACTTCCCAAGTACCGGTTTAACTATTTGTTCTGTAATTTCTTTCGATAAACCATCTTGATCAGTGGACCATTTTGGACCATGTTGTGTGGAGAGAACAACAGCAGTAACTCGTTTTGGATTATTGCCATCATACTCAACCGTAACTTGGCTTTTGGCATCTGGTCTGAGTTCTGGAATCGCTCCAGATTGTCGAATCTCAGCATGTTTTGCAACCAACCTGTGTGAAAGATCGATTGCAAGAGGCATGTAGGAATCAGTGTCACGGCATGCATATCCAAACATAAGACCTTGGTCGCCAGCACCCTGTTCTTTGTGAAGACCAGCACCTGAGTCAACTCCCTGAGAAATATCCGGAGATTGTTTATCAAGTGTTACCATCACAGCGCAACTATCAGCGTCAAACCCCAGAGCAGCATCTGTATATCCAATACGGCGGATGGTTTGGCGAACGATCTTTGGGATATCCACGTAACCGTCGCACGTCACTTCACCAGCAACAACAACGAGCCCAGTTGTTACGAGAGTTTCGACAGCAACTCGACTGTTTGGGTCAATTTTTATCATTTCGTCAAGAATAGCATCGGAAATTTGATCAGAAACCTTATCCGGATGTCCCATGGATACGGATTCAGAAGTGAAAAAGTGATTTTGATTCATCATGCTGGTGCCTTTATTTATCAAAATAATACCTTGAATGGTACGGATAAGCGATTGTAAAGAGAACCGTATGATATAGAATTAGAGCGAGTTGTTATGCCAATAAAAATGGAATTATCAAGAATACTTATCCGAGAAATCACAGACTCTCAGTTCATCGAACTCTGTGAAGTGGGAGGTGACCGAACATTTCCAATCGTCGTTGGAAAGCCAGAGGCATACGCAATTGATAGGCGATTAAAAGGAGTCGATCCCCCGCGTCCTCAAACGCACGAACTGCTCGCCGATGTGATTCAAACTCTTGGTGGTACGATTCAAAAAATATTCATCGACGATTTATCTGATGGAACGTTTTTTGCAAAAATCTATATTCAGCAAGGTGAAACCGAACATATTATTGACAGTCGACCCTCGGATGCTATTGCACTTGGGGTCGCAATGCAAGTTCCTATTTATGTTGAAGAACAAGTGCTTGAAGAAGTAGAAAAAGATATTGATTCTATTGAACCACCGGATGACTTTGGCTGGGACTAAACATACAGAACGAATTTATGGAGTTTTGAAATCATCTCCAGATGATTTTGTTGTTGAGGAAATTCCACTTTATGAACCATGTGGTAAAGGGGAGCATCTCTATTTAACGGTTTGCAAATCGAATGTGTCGCACGATGAACTAATCCGTAAAGTTGCAAAAAAGTTTGGTGTTCCACGTCGCAACATTGGCTGTGCAGGTCGAAAGGATTTAAAAGCAGTAACCACCCAAGTTCTTTCAATTCATCTTCCAGGACAACAGGTAGAGAGGCCAAACCACATAGGTGCAATTGAAGTTGTTTCTTCCAATTGGCATACAAATAAACTTCGGTTGGGGCATCTTAAAGGTAACCGTTTTTCTATTTTATTGCGTGAAGTACAACCAAGCTCATACAAACTGATTGAAGAAAGGTTGGTCGAGCTAATGCAACAGGGTTTGCCAAACGCTTTTGGAAATCAACGTTTCGGCAATAAACTGAACAACCATATACTTGGCAGATGTTTTGTACTTGAAGATTGGGATGTACTTGTGCAAATGTTGCTTAAAGGGGAAGAACGACATCACGATTATGCAAAGATGGGGGAGTATAAACAAGCACTTGATGCATGGCCATTTGGTCAGCCAGCAGAACGAAATGTGCTTGAAGCACTTGCAAATGGAAAATCAAACCAGCAAGCGTGTAAAACTATTTCACACTCACTTCGAAAATTATGGATAAATGCATTTCAATCTACATGTTTTAATGAAGTGTTAAAGAGAAGAATAAAAGAAAAAACGTGGGATAAAATAATTGAAGGTGATTTGGTTTGTAGAAACGATGCTTGGGGTCGAACTTTCAATATATCCACAGAAGAATTAGAATCCGAAGATATTGTTGAAAGATTAAACTCATTTGCAATTTCTCCATCAGGGCCTTTGTGGGGTGTTAAAATGCGCATGGCTTCTGGAGAAGCTCGAGCAATTGAGCAGGAAGAACTCAAAAAATGTGGGGTTACGGAAAGTAATCTTTTAATCATAAAAAAAGACGCAAAGGGTTCACGACGTCCGCTTCGTGTTTCGATTGGAAATGCTTCTATGGAAACAGTTGACGATAGTATTCGATTACGTTTTGACTTGCCAGCTGGAAGCTACGCTACGGTTGTAGTTCAATATTTACTTAACGGCGAGATATAAAAAAATCTTGCAATAACGTCACGCATTCATCTTCTAATATTCCACCAACTACTTCACATCGATGGTTGAGCCGAGGGTCATCTGTGATTTTAAAAAGAGTTCTGCAAGCGCCCGCTTTTTGATCGCTTGCGCCAAATATTATTCGGTCAAGTCGAGCGTTAACAATTGCTCCAGCGCACATTGGACATGGTTCAAGCGTGACCGCAAGTGTACACCCGTGCAACCGCCAACGACCCAGCCGTTTTGACGCATCAACAATGGCATTGATTTCTGCATGTGCGGTTGGGTTGTTTGTTGTTTCTTTAGTATTGAAACCCTCACCAACGACCTCGTCGTTATAAAAAACAACAGCTCCAATGGGAACCTCTTCAAGTGCAGCCGCTTGCTCTGCAAGCGAGAGAGCACGCTGCATCATTAGTTCATCATTCATTATTCTTATCACCCGCGACTCGTCCAACTGGAACCCAAACAATAAGCTGGATACCAAGCTCATACAGCATATAGAGCGGAATAAGCATCATGAGCATTGAAACAACATCTTGTGGTGTAATTAACGCTGAAACAAATGCAAGAATAAGCAATGCATACCTTCGGTTTTTTCTAAGCCATACTGGACTCGCAACCCCAAGCCAGCCGAGTAATAACATGACCATCGGAAGCTGGAATGCAACAGCAATTGCAAACATCAACATAATGACAAAACTCAAATAACTGCTGAGTTGGAATTGTTGGGAAATAAGTGAACCGTGACTCATTGGGATTGTTAATGTGTCAAGTGAAGCAGAACTTGATGATTCGATTGCGACAGTTAACACACCTTCGGGCATTTTAATCCAAGCATCACCAACTGCTGCTGCTTCTGGCTGACTACCTAAAACCGGATACACAACATCAGACACACTCTCACCAATAGCAATTGGCACTGTGTTCATTTCTACGTTACCTGCAATTGTCACCATAAAGTCTAAGATGACCGGCAACATGACAAAGTACATTAAGAGCAAACCAAGAACCCCAAGAAGTGTGCTGAATGGAATTAAAAAATAAACAAATCTTCTTTCATGATGGTGAAGCCCCGGTGAAACAAATTTCCACAGTTGGTACAAAATCCACGGTCCAGCGGTAAGAACCGCAGCTCCAAAGGCAATTTTCATTTCAGCAATGAGAAACTCTGGTGGGCTAAGGACTTGTACTTGTGTTGGAAGCCCGTGTTTTTCAAGCACGGCATAGAGTGGAACAAGGAACCACCGAACAATTGAATCAGCGACTAAAAAGAATAGGATGGCAAGCGGAATTGGTGGAATAACGCACCGGATAATTCGAGAACGAAGTTCTTCTAGGTGGTCTCCAATCGACATGGCGGGCTGCTCTGTTTTTTGAACTTTTGACATAGAAACTTCGTACAGGATACCCGTTACTCGACAAGGGTATAATGATCTTTTACTTGAGAAACTATGACCACATCAAATGACTATTACAAACTACTTGGGGTTGACCGCTCAGCTACAGCAGATGAAATTCGCAAGGCATATCGAAAACTTGCAAGAAAATACCATCCAGACGTAAATAAAGCAGAGGACGCTGCGACCAAGTTCGCCGAAGTCCAAGAAGCATATGACACACTTTCAGATGCTCAGAAGCGAAAAATGTACGATCAATTCGGTTCTGCAGGTCCTCGCGGTAGTGGATTTCAAGGAAATCCTAGTTGGGAGCAAGGTGGATACGGACAAAAGGTAGACTTTTCGGACATATTCGGCTCAGCATTTGGTGGTGGAGGTGGGTCGGGATCGCCATTTGGAGGAGGACGTCAACAGGCGTCTAATGGTCAAGATCAATCCCATGCAATTACAGTTACTTTTATGACAGCGTTAAAGGGAGGAACCGAGGAAATTCGGTTAGGAGATTCGACTGTGAATCTAAAAATTCCAGCAGGAATGGAGACTGGAAAAAAACTTCGGCTTAAAGGCAAGGGGGGACCTGGAATGATGGGGGGAGCATCGGGCGATTTGATTGTTACAGTCTCTGTTGGTGGGCATCCCACTTATCAGCGAAACGGGCTTGATGTTGAAATGGATGTTGATTTGAATATTGCAGAAGCTGCCCTTGGCGTAAAGGTTACTTTGCCACTTCCCCTTGGAGGAACGGTAGACATGTCCATTCCTTCAGGTGTTTCAAGCAGTTCAAGGTTGCGTGTAAAAGGAAAGGGATGTGAAACATCGAGCGGCAAGAAAGGCGACTTTTACGCAGTAATTCACATTGTTGCTCCAAAAGAATTTGATGAGGAAACAGGACAATTGCTTGAGTCATTGAAAAAACGATTGCCAAATCCTCGCGAGAACGACGTGTTGCACGATGGGTAAGGGCCGGCCAGTAATCATTTTACTTTCTGGTGGGTTAGATTCAGCAACAGTACTTGCGATTGCAAACAGCAAAGGGTATGCATGTCATGCCCTTAGTTTTGAATATGGACAGCGTCATAATTCAGAAATAAAATCAGCTGCAGCGGTCGCAAACCATCTTGGAGTTGTATCTCATGTAACTTCTACAATCGATTTGAGCGCATGGGGCGGTTCCGCATTGACTGCTGATATTGAAGTTCCGAAAGATGGAGCAGAAACAGGTATCCCCGTGACGTATGTGCCTGCGAGAAATACAATTTTTCTAAGTCACGCACTTGGTTTTGCTGAGGCAATTGGTGCCCGCGATATTTTTATTGGAGTGAACGCAGTTGATTATTCTGGTTATCCCGATTGCAGAAACGAATTCATTGAAGCGTTCCAGAATATGGCAAACCTTGCAACGAAAGCCGGCGTTGAAGGGGATACTTTTACTATTCATGCTCCACTCATCGATATGTCCAAGATAGAAATAATTAGATGTGGCTTAGAACTTGGTGTAGATTATTCAATGACACAAAGTTGCTATGACCCCTCTCCAAATGGAGATTCATGTGAGCGTTGCGATGCCTGTCGCCTCCGTAATGCTGCCTTTGCAGAACTTGATCGAGCGAAGAGTGATTAGATATCGAGATTCTTGACTTCAAGTGCGTGGTCTTCGATGTATTTTCTGCGGCATTCAACTTGCTCACCCATTAAGGTAGTGAACAACTGGTCTGCATCTGAAGCCGCATCCCAAGCAACGCGTAGAAGTGTTCGCTTTTCTGGGTCCATCGTCGTTTCCCAAAGTTCTTCGGGGTTCATTTCACCTAGACCCTTGAAGCGTTTGATTTCAATGCCACGCCGTCCAATTTGGCGAAGTGATTCTAGGATTTCAGGAATATTTGGAACATCAACAAACTCTTCTTTGTCGGTGCTTGGATCAACGACCCAAGCATATTTTGTTGTAAGTTTTTCACCACTTACGGTTTCTTCTTGCATAAGGAAGTAGTCATTGATGTCAATATCTAATTCGTTTAATTGCTTAACAAGAACATCAATTTCTCTATTTTCGTGAAGTTCTCGTAATGCGGCAATACGAGAAGCGTTACCGTTTTCAACTTCAACATTCATGTCGTCAAGCAACAGATCGTTTTCTCTGATAACTTTTCGAGCGTCTTCTTCACTCCAGCAAACCACTTCATTGTTTGGCCAAACGACTCGAAAACTTGGCAACTGGTTATCTTTTTGCGGGTCATCCTTTCGCATGCCAAGCAACTTTGCAAAAGGTGTTCCGCGTCGTTCAGAAATACTGATGAGTTCAGTTAACCTAGATAGTTGTTTTGCGACTCTTCCAAGTTCATCATCAGATATTCTTCGTTTCTCAGACCCATCTTCATTACGAACAATTAATGCAGCCGAATTGATAACCATATCCATAAGAAGCGTGGTCATCTCGTTCTCGTTGTTGACGTAGAAACTCTTTTTGTTTCTTGTTACTTGATAAAGAGGTGGTTGGGCAATAAAGATTTTTCCTTGACGAACAAGTTCGCTCATTTGCCTAAAGAAGAAAGTTAACAACAGTGTGCGAATATGAGACCCATCAACATCCGCGTCAGTCATGATGACGATGCGACCGTATCGTAATTTTGAAATATCAAAATCCTCACCGATGCCACATTGAAGTGCTTGTATGAGAATGCGAATTTCTTCAAAGCCAAGAACCTTGTCAATCCTTGCTTTTTCGACATTAAGAATTTTGCCTTTAAGTGGCAAAATAGCTTGTGTGTCATGGTCTCGACCGCCCTTTGCGGAGCCGCCAGCAGAGTCGCCTTCTACTATGAATAATTCAGAACGGTCAACATCATTGGTGACACAGTCAGCCAATTTTTGAGGCATGCCACCAGATTCTAGGGCGCCTTTTCGCTTGATTAAATCTCTCGCCTTTCGCGCGGCTTCTCTTGCTTGTGCCGCAAGAATTGCTTTCAAACATATTTTCTTAGACTCGGAGGGATGTTCTTCAAGCCACGCCCCCAATAGTTTTGAAACTAGGGAAGAAACAATGGACTCTACTTCTGGATTCAACAATTTTTCCTTAGTTTGATTGTTGAATTGTGGTTCGGTTAACTTGACAGAAATAATCGTCGTTAAACCCTCTCGAAGATCGTCGCCCGTTGGGGTCAATCCCTTTATGAGATTGTTTCGTTTTGCATAAGCATTAATTGTTCTGGTTAACGAAGTTTTGAACCCAGAAACATGTGTTCCGCCATCTGGGTTTACGATATTGTTACCAAAAGCAAGAAGTACTTCGCTTGTTGCATCGGTGTATTGCATCGCGACATCACAGGTAGTTCCAGTTTCTTCATCAGTGTACGAAAGTGTAATGGGTGAACTGTATTCGCTTTTTCCACGGTTTAAGTACGAAACATAATCTGCTAGACCATTTTCACTATAAAAAGTTTCTTCGCGGATTTTTCCTTCGCTGTCAACTCTTTCGTCAATAAAACGAATTGAGACACCGGGGTTTAAAAACGAAAGTTCTCGTAGACGGTGTTCTAAAGACTCATATCGAAAGTCAGTATCGTCAAAAATCTCTGAGTCAGGAAGGAATGTTATTCGTGTGCCAGTCCGCCGTGGTTTTCCGGTGTAATCTTCAATTTTGTGAAGAGGTTTCTTCACCTCTCCTCGAGTGAAACTAATCATCCACGTTTCAGTTTCTTTTATTACTTCAACATCAGTCCAAACGGAGAGTGCGTTTACACATTTAACACCCACCCCGTGTAGTCCGCCAGAAACTTTATAAGCGTTGTCATCGAACTTACCACCAGCATGTAATTGTGTCATGATGACTTCTACGGCTGGTCGACCATCAATGAGGGGGTTTTCACTTTTCATGTTGTCAATGGGCATACCACGACCATCATCAACAACTGTGCAAGATCCATCAACACCAATTCGGACGGTAATGGTGGTGGCGAAATCAGCCATGACTTCGTCAATAGCATTGTCAACGCATTCATAGACAAGATGGTGTAAAGCCCCAAGTCCAGTGCCACCAACATACATTCCGGGACGCTTGCGAATTGCTTCTAAGCCCTCTAAAACTTGTATTTGTTCAGAGGTGTATGTGTCTGTGGTATTTGTCATAAAGTAATGGTGTTGCCTACGTTGAAAAACCGTGTTTTTGTGGGAAAAGACAGATAAATCGTCGAGGTTCCACAGTATGTTTATTATACATCTGAACACCCGATAATGCCCCATTTTAAGAGTAATTACCTCGTTGAATTTACCTGTTTTTGAAGCCGCATGTCCTTTGAGGACGATACACTAATATCTGCATATCTGATGACCCCAACCAACAATACTAACTCCAATACCGACCCTTCAAATTGCCACGCAGCTCGGAGATCTTTCTTAATTGCTAGTGCAATGTTTTTAGTTGGCTGCGGAACAAAAAAAGCAACTACAACATTGCCAAACCCAATTTGGTCTGCATCATCGATATCAGATTCTAATGATTCTATAATGCCCCCAGTACTTCCCGAGCCGTCTCTTTTACTTGGCGCAATAACTCGTTCTACGTGGGCAAAAGGACAACCAATTTCCCGGAACATGAATCGCATGTTACCTACAAGGTATATCACGATTCATCACGATGGGATGAATTCTTTTACATCAACATCAAAAACTTCATCTGCTTCACGTTTAGAAACAATTCGAAAATCACACCTCCGCCGTGATGGTGGGCGGTGGGGTGATATTGGATATCATTTTGCCATTGATCCAGCGGGCCGATTATGGCAAGGTCGTCCTTTGCAATGGCAGGGTGCTCACGTTAAGGCAAGAAACGAGGGAAATATTGGTGTTGTTGTTCTTGGTAACTATGAGCTTCAGCCGGTAAATAGGGCTCAAATAGCAACAATAGAATCGACTCTTCACACGCTTATGAACAAATTCAACGTTCCTGTTTCAAAGGTGCGTACTCACCAAGAATGGGCAGCCACCGCATGTCCGGGAAAAAGTTTACAAAGAGTGATGGTCGGCATCCGTGGTTCATCCCTAAGTAACATTAATGACCCGCGGGGTCATTTATTTACCTAAAACACAATTAATGACCCGCGGGGTCATTTTCGGGGTCATTTTTTCGAGTTTTTGTAAAGAAATAAGGCAACCATTGGGCCGAATCTGAAAAATGTGGCGTACTATTTTTAATGATTCTAAACTTCGCCATACATTATTATCCGATCCCTCAGACGAGAAATGAGCAAAACGGGCACTTTCTGAACTGTCTAAACTGGAACGAACGTTGGCAATGATTGATAAACAGTCAACAGGCGGACGGAATAACGGAGTTTCTAAGAATTAATATTGAGTGATTTATGCGTTTTATTTTGGAACATCCATGGCTTGCGTCAATATCGATAGCAGCAATTGCGTTTGCCCTAACTTGGACTGGATTGCGTGATGGTTTGGGGACAAGGGTTAAAATTGGGCTTGTGGTATTTGGCGTTTCCATTTGCTCTCTTATCGTTGGCTTGTTGATTGATACGCCTACAGAGCACGCAAAGGGTGCTGTCTATACATTTGTGCAGGGGGTTGAAGACGAAAACATTTCTGCGGTACTTTCGGTTGTGCACCAAGATGTTATTCTTGTTGATCACTGGGATGCAATATCATCAAATGGTATCCAAGGGGTTCAGGAAAGTATCAAGCAACTTCACGAAAAGCATCCATTAAGTTTTAATACGATTCTTAGGTTTCAGGCGGTTGAAAGGGAAGAAGATGTACTTGTAGAATTGTCGATGTTGAGCAGAGTTTCCCGAATAGGAACAGTGCCATCAGTTTGGAGGATACTCGTAATGCCCAACGAACAAGGTACTTGGAAGATTTATTCCATTGACGCAATTGAAATAATGGGCAAATCCTATCGATAGAAGACACATCCTTATTGATATATTTGGGGATGCTACAATACGGCGATGTCTAAAATTTGGATTGATGGCAAGTTTATAGATTCCTCCAAAGCAAAAGTGAGCGTCTTTGATCACGGTTTGCTTTATGGGGATGGCTGTTTTGAAGGAATTAGAATCTATAACGGTCGTATTTTAAAATTACGTTCGCATATTGTTCGAATGTTTGAGTCGGCAGCGGCAATTCGTTTGCAACCAGGACATTCCATCGATGAAATGGAAGAAATTGTTCGCGAAACAGTTTCTATAAACGAGCAGAAGGATGGCTACATTCGACTTGTCTTTACACGAGGCAAGGGTACACTTGGATTGAACCCATTTTTATGTCCAACAGCAACAGTTATTGTGATTGTTGAGAGTATTAAACTTTATCCAGATGAAATGTACGAAGATGGCATGTCGATTATTGTCGCAAACCGACCACGTGTTCCCAAAGAGTGCCTTGATCCGCAAGTAAAAAGTTTGAACTACTTAAACAACATTCTTGCAAAAATTGAAGCGATTGATGCTGGGGTGCTTGAAGCGCTGATGTTAAACCAAGATGGTGAAGTTGCGGAATGTACTGGGGATAATATTTTTATCATTAAAGATGGCATTATTTCAACTCCACCAACTTCAGTAGGAATTCTTAACGGTATTACAAGGAAATTGGTGATAGAGGAGATTGCACCGGTTCTGCATTACAAAGTGCAAGAGAGAAAAATTGATCTCGACGAAGTCATGAATGCAGATGAGGTTTTTCTAACAGGAACAGCCGCAGAAGTTATTGGCGTAAGCCACATTGGCGAAAAAGTAATTGGTTGTGGGAAAGTTGGAGAAATAACACACTCGCTCGAAGACCAGTTCAGAAAAATGGTAGCCGAAAACGCACCGGAGGATTAGCCCGAGTAAATGCGATGCCAAGTTTGTGATTATGAACTTTGGCACTGTTTAGGGCGTATTTGTCCTTAGTGTGTGGTAAATTCTTCACTTAATGATTTTGTTTTTGAAGGCGAAAACATATTGTTCCACTGCCCACATTGCGATCACGGCGTTGCGGTCTAGCGGTTGGTTCTAAATTATTTATTATTCGTCCAATTGACGGAACTGACGCTCAATCTTTTGGCTCAACAGCAACAACAGCAACAACAGCAGATGCAAAAACAATAACAGGTTTTACTGGTAGAAGAAGAATCTACTAATCAACTGTTAAAGGAACAGTAGCACAATCCTCTGTGTGTGAAATGAGTCGGTCGTTATTTAGAACAGACCAATCGGTAATTGTTTTGTCAGGTGATGTGTCACCACTATGAATTTTGAGTAGGTCGTATTGATTATCTCGTTTTGCTGGAACAAATCCTGCTTCACGAATCATGTGACATAATTTTGCTTCGTCAAGACAAAAAGTTGTGCCCGCAGCGCTGACAACATTTTCTTCAAGCATCACTGATCCCAGGTCATTTGCCCCGTAAAACAGTGCGGTTTGTCCAATCGATGGCCCCATGGTGACCCAACTCGATCCGATGGAATAGATGTTGTCAAGGAAGAGACGGCTTAGTGCTTGTGTTCGTAAGTAGGAACTTGATCCAGCTAGCCGTAACCTTCGCCCAAACTCAGTGTGTCCAGTTTTTACACCTGAACCATCTAGTTTTGCAACAATATCTCCCGGAAAAGTTTCTGATTCTGAAGATGTCCATTCTGGGACTAGACCAAGTGGTGAGTTATCTGGTTGGAAGGGCCATGAAATAAATGCGTTATATCGCCCGCCTCCATGTAAGCCAAAATCTGCAATGGATTTGTCTTGCCATGTCCGAACTAAGTCCATGTGATGAATGCGGTCAGCGATGCCCTCGATGTGACCAAACATCATTGTTGCACTTGTGTTCATACCAAGTTCATGTGCGATATGCATGACGGTTAGCCAAACTTCAGCGTTGCATTTGCCAAGCCCGATTTTTTTACGAACTGCTGGAGCGAAAATTTCTCCACCACCACCCGGAATTGAATGCAGCCCCGCATCTTGTAGTTTTGTAAGTACCCATCGAACTTGTCCTTCAAGTGTGTTGCCGGATGTTTTGAAGAAGTTTACAAATTCAATTATTTCTGGTGGGCTAAATGCGTGTATGTATACCTGAGGAAATGTATTGTGAATAAGGTGTAACAAATCGGTGTACCATTCAAGTGGTAATTCAGGGTTCATTCCTCCCTGCATTAATATTTGCGTTCCACCAATATCCACAATTTCCTGAACTTTTTGTAAAAGTGCGTTGTGACTTAACGTATAGGCATCATGTTCGTGTCCGTCGCGACGAAACGCACAGAATGTGCATTTTGCAGTACAAACATTTGTATAGTTTATGTTCCTATCAACGATATATGTGCGTATGTGTTCACCGTGCAATGCGCGACATCGTTTATCAGCCCATCGACCAAGTTCTGGAAGCGGCATTTCGCAGTACAGTCGCATCGCCTGTTCAGGTGATATACGAATATTGCCGTCAATTACATCTTGTAAGACTGATGGGTCTAAAACATTTGCGGTTGATACAGACTTAATTGCCATCGGGTGATTATACCCTAGCAGTGTTCTTCGATGGATTTACAAATCGAAACACACGAATCAACCAAGTTAGATGTCTTTTCTTGCAGTGTATTTCGTGCGGTACCTTCATCCATCTGGCTTAGATTAATTTCAACGTTCAAGCGTGCTGAGCGAGCAGCAGATTCGGAGAGGATTGCAGCGATGGCCAAATCGCTTGCAAGCATGGCATTTGTTTTTTCAACGAGTGTTTGTAATGTCACTAAAATTCGTTCACTGAGTTCCAGCGTTTTAAGCGGAACCTGGATTGCGTTGTGCAGGGCATCGTCCCACCCAGCCTTTCGTTTTAGGTCATCCCTGTCAAGTTTCCAAAGTTTGTTTAATGCCTCGTATGCTTTTGCGTCTTCCTCTGCGAGCACGATTGCCTCGTTTGATGCCGCCTGTAAAAAAGAAATACAATCTCTATGTAATGCTTCGTGTTCAGAGTATTTCTTTTTCCCTTCGGTGTATGCAACCACCATTTGTCCAAGCGAAGCTGAAAGTGCCGTAAGCAAACCAGCAACAGCACCACCTCCAGGGGTTGGCTGCTTTGCAGAAAGAGACGAAAGAAAATTGTTGACTGTTTGCGAGCCCAAATCCATTACGATCGAATTTCCGCGGAGAACGTATCAGTAAGCATATCAATAGCGATCGTTGTCGGCGCATTCACTTCATCATGTGTGAGTGTTCTTTTTGCATCCCTGAAACGCAATTTTAAAGTGAGTGATTTTTTGCCAGCACCAATGTTTTTTCCTCTAAAGGTTGTGACAAACACAATATTTTCGAGGTGATCAAGGTTTAGTTTCATAATCGCGCTTTGTATGTCTGACCATTTCACGCCCTCATCAATAATCAGTGAAATATCACGTTCGATTGCTGGTTGTTTTGGAAGCGGGCGTGACTGTATATCAGGGGGGAACGCTGCAAGCAAATCGCCTAGATAAAGTTGTGCAACGTGCACCGTGTTTGGAAGATTCCAGTTTTTTTGTACCGATGTTGCTAGTCGTCCGATTCGACCAACAACATTTCCATTTATAAGAACTTCGCCACTTGGCTCAAGCCACGGAACGTTTTCGTTTGCAGCAATGGAAACAGTTTCGGGAGATAACAAATTGCAGATGCGATTGATAACTCCTCGGATTTCGCCAATAGAATCGTCCTCTTTGGCATCCATGATGACGGCAAGTTCCGTTTGCTCGGTGTGCGAGTCACCTTCAAGTACAAAGACCGAGCCAAGTTCAGCGAGTCGAAGATCTTTTACTCCGTTATCCTCGTTATGTTTTCGTACGGTGAGTAAACTTGGAACAATGGATGGGCGTAGAGCGGGTTCTGCTGATGCGCGGTCATCATCTATCATCAATGATGTTTGACCTTCAAACAAAAACTGTTCCGCTGCTTTTGCCGAGATAAGCGAGTGCGTGACACATTCAATGAAACCCATACCAGCAAGAGCATCAAGAACAGCCTGTTTACCAGCCGCCTCGCCACCAAAACTTGGGACACGTACTTCAACTGACTCCTCGATAGCAATGTTTTCGTAACCGTGTATTCGACCAACTTCTTCGACAAGGTCAATCTCGCGGTGAATATCACCTCGGAAGTGGGGTACTGTTGCAGTAACAATGCCATTGTTGCACTTCGCTTCAAATCCAATAGAGGTCAGATGACCAACAATAGTTTCATCAGATATTTCGTTGCCTAAACGTTCCCTGCAGTAATCTGTTCGCATTGTTACAACAATCGGTTCTGGCAAAGGTTTGCCATCCTGAAGCATGCCCCTACAAAGAGTACCGCCACCGAGTTCAAGTAAAACTCCTGCAAGTCGGTTGGCACACGGCTCAATTTGCAGTGGGTTTACCCCACGTTCAAAACGAAAACTCGAATCGCTTGCAAGGTTGTGTCGTCTGCTCATTTCTCGCACGATGACGGGATTGAATGTTGCTGATTCAATCAATATATTTTTTGTTTCTGTTGTTACGGAAGTGTCTGCTCCACCCTTGACTCCGGCAAGCGCAACAGGTTTTTCAGCATCAGCAATTACAAGATCATCAGCCGTTAATTTAATCGGCGTAGCATCTTCGCCAAGGGGTAATAACGTTTCTCCTTCTTTTGCGCGTCGAACGATGATTTTATTTCCAGCAAGTTTGTCGAGATCGAAAACGTGGGTTGGCTGACCGTGTTCAAAGAGCAAGAAGTTTGTAGCATCGACCACAGAGTTTCGAGGGATGTCGCCACGGTTTTCTATTTTTGTTGCAAGCCAATTTGGCGAATCTTTGACATCAATACCAAGAATAACTCGCGCTGTGTATAGCGGGCAGAGTTCTGGCTCGTTATTTGTTACAGAAGCAGAATCTTCAACTGGCGAACCGCTTTCGTCGACGCTGTTATCAGGAATGAGCAGTTCGTTATCAGTTCGAGCAGCGATCTCTCGAGCAAGCCCAATGTGGCATGTGCAATCGCCGCGGTTTGAGGTCATCTCAAAGTCCTGACGAACATCGCCGTCGGGCAGGTCGTCGCTTCCTTCGAGCGGAAATCCCGCTGCCGTGAGGAGTTCGGCTTGTTCCTGTGAGGAAACATTATCGCTTAAATAGTCATTGATCCAGTTTGTAGTTACCAACATGTACGCAGAATAGCTATTCTGCGTGAAATGAGAAACAAACTATTCATCTTGCTTGCTGTATTTTCCTCGATATTTTTTGGTGGATGCACAGCAGAGCCACCCGTAACGGACCCATTCTCAGTTGCCCCTAATGATTTCTCACTAGATGTGACAGTAGTTTCTGCTCAGCGGCAAATGCCAGAACATTTGAAATCATCTCGATTCGTAGTTTTTCCAAATGGAGCGTTGCATCACGGTAATGAGGATGGCTGGGGCCCAAACACCTTGCCTCCAAGGACGCGATTGCTTTCACGAGAACAAATTTCAACGATTTGGACTCTTCTCGATGAAACTGGAATGTCAACATCTGAAAAAGCAGATCAAACCGTAAACTTCCAAATTCTTCCTAAGCCAAAAGATGGTTCGGTTTATATGATTGCAATTAATGGCGACGGAAAATACTGGAACTTTGTTCAATACATTGATAGAAGCGAACTCGCTAGCCCCAAATTCACAAAACTGATACGTTTACTAGCAAAGTACTCTTGGGTAACAGAAGGTGCTGGAATTGAAAACAAATGAAATTCGTTTGTAGTTTTTGTATCTTATTTTTGCTTGGGTGCCAGCAACAATTTACTGGAACCCATTTGCGTTTTGAAATGATTGCGCCGCAACAAACAGAGTTGTTTATTGTTGATAACGATAAATCGATTGCATACGGTGGCGGATTGAATGCGGTAGAAGGAAAAACTACGTGGCAAGGGGAATTGAATCTCAAACAAAAAAGCAAGTATAAATCCATTCTTACCAAAACAGATTGGTTAAAAACACCACCAGAAAACGACAAGAATGTTGGAACGGGGCATTATAACGTACGGTTGCGAGATAACGAATTTGACTATAAGTTTACACTTTCACTAACAGATACAAAAGCAACAAAACTTTATAAGTTTTTACAACGAGTTTCTAGAGAGAGGCTCAAGCGTCATCTTGATGCACTACCAAGATCTAACGTTGACACGATAATTGATAGGAAACTAAAAACAGAATGACACCAGAGAAAGCGCTACATGAATTAGTTACAGGGAACCAACGGTATGTCGAAGGGGTTTCTGCCTCAAAGAACATGCCTGAGAATCGTGCATCACTATCGCAAGGGCAAGCACCTATTGCTGCGGTGATTCGTTGTGCAGATTCAAGAGTGGCTCCAGAAGTTGTATTCGATCAACCGCTAGGCAAATTGTTTGTGTGTGGTGTTGCAGGAAACATACCAACCCTCGAAATAGTTGAAAGTATTGAATATGCTGTTGGACATCTTGGAACAACATTGATTGT